>Ga0207769_100003_pt1:557500-779168 | contig 779168 bp, 672 predicted proteins | sample CeladaPassaB1F04_FD_187481 | JGI IMG/M metagenome (GOLD analysis project Ga0207769, IMG submission 187481) | Cellulose-adapted microbial communities from the Joint BioEnergy Institute, USA - Passage B1F04 (SPAdes) (version 2) | ecosystem: Engineered > Bioreactor > Continuous... | reverse complement strand
GTGGTGAAGACCCGTTGGGCCGCAACCAAGAAATGAATGTAATCCAACTCATCCACTTTCGACGCGTTCACGGTTGGCCTCCCAGACTAAAGCGTTGTCCCAGTGTGCCCCCCAAAGTTACATCATCACGGTCAACTGCGTAAGTCCTATTAAGATAAAAAGTCGTGCCTACCCTTGCCGCGCATGGAAGCCGTATCCATCACCTGCTGGACACCGACGGCGGAGGCGCCGCTTCCGGCGGTGCTGGCCGAGCGACTGCCGCCGGAGGCCCGGCGCTGGATCGAAACGCTGCGCGAAAACCCGCCCCAGGCGCCGCTGGCCCATCCGTTCGACACGGCCACCGGTCCGCTGCTGCTGCTGGCCCTTCCCTACCCCTCGGACCCGCCGCTGCTGGTGGTCGCGCTGGACCTGCGCACGATTTTCCCGGAAACGGACACATTTTTCCGCACACTCGTGCAGAGCCTGCGGGCCGTGCTCTGGGAAGCCGACGCGCGCACGTTTCGCTTCACCTATGTCAGTCCGCAGGCCGAGGAGCTGCTGGGCTACCCGGTCAGCCGCTGGCTGGAGGAGCCGGACTTCTGGACCGCCCACATCCATCCGGAAGATCGCGACCAAGCCGTCGCCTACTGCCGCGAAACGACCGACCGGAGCGAGGACCACGACTTCACCTACCGGATGATTCGCGCCGACGGCCAGGTGATCTGGGTGCGCGACATCGTCACCGTGGTGCCGGACGAACAGGGGCGCCCGCACCGCCTGCGCGGCCTGCTGCTGGACATCACCGAGGAGCAGGAAACACGTCGGGAGCTGGAAGTCTTCCGGCAACGCTATCAGGACCTGATCTCGAATAACCCCATCGCCACCGGGGTTTACTGCCGCGGCCAGGTGGTCTATGCCAATCCGGCCCTGGCCCGGCTGTACGGTGCAAAGCGGCCGGAAGACCTGCTGGGCAAAACCGCCGCCGACCTGATCCATCCCAGCAATCTGGAAGCGGCGCTGGAAAACGTCCGCAAAGTCGTCGAGCGGCGCGAGCCCGTTTCCTACGGCCGCGGCCGCATTCAACGGCTGGACGGCCGCTCGGCCATCGTGGACTTCTGGGGCGTGCCCATCACCTGGGAAGGCGCGCCGGCCGTGCTGTTTTTCATGTGGGACGTCAGCGAGCAGCTCCACACGGCCCGGCGCCTGGCCGAACGCGAAGCCCAGTATCAGGCGCTCTTTGAAAACGCCCCGGCGCCCATGTACGTGCGGCGCGATCGGCAATTCCTGCTGGTCAACCCGGCCTTTGTGCGACTTACAGGCTATTCGGCCGAGGAGCTGACCGCACCCGGATTCGACGCAATGCGCCTGGTGGCGCCTCAGAGCCTCCCCGTCGTTCAGGAACGCCTGGCCCGGCGGCGTCAGGGCCTTCCCGTGGCTCCACGCTATGAACTCTGGATCCGACGCAAAGACGAAAAAGAAATCCTTGTCGAAGGCACCTCGATCAACATCCGCTGGGAAGGCCAGCCGGCCGTGCAGGGTTTTTTCCAGGATCTGAGTGCCCGGCGCGAAACCGAAACCTATCTCAGAGAGGCCCGCCGACAGGCCGAAGAGGCCAGCCAGCTCAAAAGCCGCTTCCTGGAGCTGATGACGCACGAGATCCGCACGCCGCTCAGCACCATCCTGGGCTATGCAGAGCTGCTCCAGGATGAGCTGGCCGGAAAGATTCCGTCAGAGCTGCTGGAATTCATTGAGGTCATCCGCGACAGCGGCCGTCGGCTGCTGGGCATGCTCTCCGACGTGCTGGACCTGAGCCTGCTCGAAACGCAACGGCGCCGGCTGGAAGCCGAAGCGGTCGACCGAACGATCTGGCGCGCCGACTGGAGGCCGACTTTGCCCCGATGGCCCGGGCAAAAGGCCTTCGCTGGGAAACGGAAGTGCCCGAGCAGCCGGTGCGCGTGGTGGCCGACGAAGAGGCCTTGCACCGGGCGCTGGCCAACATCGTGCACAACGCCGTCAAGTTCACCGAAAGCGGCACGGTGCGGCTGCGCGTCGGCCGGAGCGATCGGGAGGGCTGGATCCAGGTGCGCGACACCGGTCCCGGCATGGATCCGGCGTTCGCCCGCACCGGGCTGTTCGAGCCGTTCCGTCAGGAATCGGAGGGCACAAACCGCCGCCATGAGGGGGCCGGGCTGGGCATGACCGTCGCCCGCCGCTTCGTCGAGGCCATGCGGGGCCACATCGAAGTGGACACGGCGCCCGGACAGGGCACCACCGTAACGGTGCATCTGCCCCTGCTCGAAGCGCAACCGTCGCCCACGGCCTCGGCGCTACATCCGGAAGCCCCCGACCTGCGCCGGCTCCAGCAGCGCCTTCGGGCGCACCATCCGCGCATCCTGATCGTCGAAGACAACCCGGAAAATGCCCGCTTTCTGGAACTGGCGCTGCAGGACGTGGCCGAGGTGACGGTGGCCGCCGACGCCACGCGGGCCCTGAAAGCGATCGACGCCCAGCTGCAGGAAAACAGGCGCTTCGATCTGATCCTGCTGGACCTGAACCTGCCCGGCGACTTCGACGGCCAGGCGCTGCTCCACGAAATCCGTCGGCGCCCGGCCTACCACCACGTGCCGATTGTCGCCCAGACCGCCTACGCCGAGCCCTTCCGGCTGGAAGATTTCCTGGCCGAAGGGTTCGACGGCTTTCTGATCAAACCCATCGACCGCCTCACGCTCTACCGCGAACTGGACCGCCTGCTGACCCGGCAACCGACGTCCTCCTGAGATGAGCACCCCCGCCGAACTGCTTCCGGACTTTTACCGCATCCTCTTTGAGGAGGCCAACGACGGCATCTTTCTGGCCGACGTCGAAACCGGCCGCCTGCTCGACGCCAATCCGCGCGCCTGTGAACTGATCGGCCGCACCCGGGATGAAATCCACGGCATGCACTACCTGGAACTGCACCCCCGCGAAGAGCGCGAACGCTACCGGGCCATCTTTCAGCGTCACGCCAAGGCCGGCCGGGGAATCGATCGCGCCGAAATCGTCCACCGCGACGGCACGCGCATCCCCGTCGAGATCAGCGCCTCCCGCATTGTGCTCAATGGGCGTCCGGCCCTCGTGGGTATCTTTCGCGATCTGCGCCCGCGCCATGAGCTGGAGCATAAGCTCCACGAAGCCGAAAGCCACTACCGCATCCTGGCCGAGCTGGTTCACCCCGAAGACCTTCCTGCGGTAACGGCAAATATTCAGAAGCGGCTTTCGGGTGAAATGCGCACGGTCCATTATAGTCTTCGAGGCTTTCACCGACGCGGACACGTGGTGGACGTCGAGGTGATCGGGTCGGCCACCACCTACCGGGGGCGTCCGGCCGTGCTCGGCGTCATGCTCCACACGAGCGAGGCCCGGCGTCAGGCCCGCTTCTACGAGACCGAAAGCCGCATCCTGCAGGACCTGCTCCGGGGTGCTCCCCAGGCGGCCCTGCTCGATGCCCTGTGCACCGCCATCGAAGCGCGCCTGCCCGACGGCTTCTGCACGATCCTGTTGCTCCGCGAAGGGCGCCTTTATCGAGGCGCTTCGCACATGCCGCCGGAGTACGGCGCGCGGATCGAAAAGCTGGAAATCGGCCCTGAGGTAGGCTCCTGCGGCACGGCAGCCTTCACGAAACGAGCGGTCTGGGTAAGCGACGTCTTTTCCGATCCCCGCTGGGCCGCCTACCGGGAACTGGCCGAACGCTTCAACTTCCGCGCCTGCTGGTCCTACCCGATCCGGAACGCCCGCGGCGAGGTGCTGGGGACCTTCGCCGTGTACTTCCCTGCGGAACGGACGCCGGAACCCCACGAAAAGGAAGTGCTGGCCCGGGGCGCCTCGCTGGCCGCACTCATTCTGGAAACCCATCGCATTCAGTCCGAAAACGCCCGCCTGGCCGAGGTGGCCCGTCAGACTTCTTCGGGCGTGCTCATCACCGATCCCGAACGTCGCGTGCTCTGGCTCAACGAAGGCTTCACGCGCCTGACCGGTTACACGCTGGCCGACGTCTACGGACGACGCCCGCCAGAAATTCTGGCCGGCGAACAGACGGATCGAAATACGCTGGAATGGATTGGAGAGCGCCTGCGCGAGGGCCTGCCGGTCCACACCCGGATTTACTTTTACCGCAAAGACGGCACGGGCTTCTGGGACGAGCTGCGCATCGAGCCGCTCCGGGACGAGCAGGGTCGGCTGATCGGCTTCATGGGCCTCAATCACGACATCACCGCGCTGGTCGAATACGAGCAGGAGCTGGAGCGGGCCCGCGCCGAAGCCGAGACGGCCGCCCGCCTGAAGGCCGCCTTTCTGGCCAACATGAGCCACGAGATCCGCACGCCGCTCAACAGCATCCTGGGCTTTGCCGAACTGCTCGACGAACAGCTCGCCGCCAGCGGCCTGGAATCGCTCCGTGAGTTCACGGGCATCATTCAGCGCTCAGGCCGCCGCCTGCTCCGCCTGATCAACGACATTCTCGAGCTGAGCCGGCTGGAAGCCGACCGGCTGGTGCTCCGGACCGAACCCTGCACGCTGCACACGATCGTCGAAGAAGCCGTGGCCGAACTGCATCCCCAGGCTACTCAGAAAGGCCTGGCGCTTGTCGTCCGCGCCGAAGCGGTGCCGCCGGTATCGGGCGATCCCCGACGGCTCCACCAGATTGTGACCAACCTGGTCGGCAATGCCCTCAAGTACACCGAGCAGGGCGAAGTGCGCGTCGAGCTGCAGAAGACGACGGAAGACGGCGTCCGACAGGTCGTGCTGCGCGTGACGGACACCGGCCCCGGTATCGATCCGGACTTCCTGCCGCACCTGTTCGAGCCGTTTCAGCGGGCGCCTTCTGAGAACGACCGGAGCGAAGGAAGCGGGCTCGGCCTGGCCATCACGAAGCGGCTCGTCGAGCAGATGAACGGCCGGATCACGGTGGAATCGGCGCCGGGCAAAGGCACGACGTTCACCGTGACGTTTCCGGCGCTACTTACCGATGCAGAAGCGTGAGAAGATCTGGTCGAGCACGTCCTCGGTGGTGATCTCGCCGGTGATGGCGCCCAGTTCGTGAAGCGCGCGGCGGAGTTCGAGTGCCAGCAGATCGCCGCTGAGGCCCTGATCGAGCGCGGCCCGCGCGGCCTGTACCGCCTCGCGGGCACGGGCCAGATGCTGGCGGTGCCGCTGGTTCATCACGACGGCCGAGTCGTCCATGCTGCCCAGGTCAGCCGTCACGGCCGCCACCAGCTCCCGGACGAGGGGCTGCAATTCGGCGGCGTCCTCACGAGCCCTGCGGGCCGAAAGCGCCAGCACCGGACGGTCCAGTGCAGGAAGCTCCGGTGCCGTGTCGAGCAGGTCCCGCTTGTTGCCCACCGCGATGACCGGAAGCGCCGGCTGCTCGGTCCGAAGCTGTGCCAGATAGGCCCGCTCGTCGGGCGCCAGCCCTGCCGTCAGGTCGAAGACGTACACGAGCACGTCGGCCGCCGCGATGGCCTGCTGTGCCCGGCGCACACCTTCGGCCTCGATCTCGTCGGCCGTCGGGCGAAGCCCGGCCGTGTCCACGAATCGGAAGCGAAGGCCCTCGATTTCCGCCTCGGCCTCGATCTGGTCGCGCGTGGTGCCCGGCACGGGGCTGACGATGGCGCGGTCCTGTCCCAGTAGCGCGTTGAGCAGCGTCGATTTGCCGGCATTCGGCCGCCCGCCGATCACCACGCGTACGCCGTCGCGGAGCAGCTCGCCGAGCCGGTAGGAGCGTAGCAGTTCGTCGAGCAGGCGCTCGGTGCGGTCCAGCAGCGCTTCGAGCTGGGCACGGTCGGCGAACTCCACATCCTCGTCCGAGAAGTCCAGCTCCAGCTCCACGTAGGCGCACAGCTCCAGCAGGTCGCTGCGCAGGCGTTGCAGTTGCTCGGAGTAGCGGCCCTGCAGGTGCGCCAGCGACACGCGGTGGGCCCGGGTGGAGCCCGCGTGGATCAGATCGGCGACGGCCTCGGCCTGCGCCAGATCGAGCTTGCCGTTCAGAAACGCCCGGAGCGTGAACTCGCCGGGCTCGGCCAGCCGCGCCCCGTGGTGCAAGAGCGTCTCCAGAATGAGCTGCGGTGCCAGATCGCCGCCGTGACAGGTCAGCTCCACCACGTCCTCGCCCGTGTAGGAGCGCGGCGCCCGGAAGACCGTGGCCACCACCTGATCGATGGGCTCACCGTCCGGGCTCAGCACGTAGCCGAAATGCGCCGTGTGCGAGGGCACCGCCTGCAGGTCGGCCCCCCGGAAGCAGGCCGCGGCAATCCGGCACGCCTCCGGTCCCGAAAGCCGCACAATGGCCAGGGCCGCCCGTCCGCGGGCCGTGGCAATGGCCGCGATCGTGTCGCCCCGCTGCCGCATCGCCCCACACCTGCTACGTTACCGACGGGTCCGGGCTTTCTTCTTGCGCCGGGCTTCGGCCGCTTTACGGGCCGCCTTCTGCGCGGCCCGGCGATCTCCCTGCCCGTCCACCGCTGCCTTCGCTTTTTCTTTCTCCAGCGAGCGATTGATCCAGAACTGCTGAATTGCCGAGAAGATGTTGTAGCAGAGATAGTAGAGGTTCAACGCCGAGGACAGCCGGTTGAAGATCGCGAAGATGAAGACCGGGAAGACGTAGGTCAGGATCTTCGTCTGCGGGTTCGAGGGCGTCGAGGCGGACTGAATGCGCATCTGAATGATCATGGAAAGACCCATCAGCAGCGTGAAGCCCGCCACGAAGTCGCCGTAGAGCGGAATCTTGAACGGAAGGTGCAGGATGGGATCCGGCGCCGAGAGGTCCTTCGCCCAGAGGAAGGCCTGCTGGCGCACGATGAGCGACTGCTGGAAGTACTGCCAGAGCGCGATCAGCACAGGCCACTGCAGCAGCATCGGGAGGCATCCGCCCAGCGGATTGATTTTCTTCTCCCGATAGAGCTTCATCATAGCCTCCTGCTGCTTCTGGGGATTGTCCGCGTATTTTTCGCGGATGGCCTCCAGCTCGGGCTGCAGCTCCCGCATCTTGGCCATGTTGCGGAACGAGGCCCGCGTGAGCGGATAGAGCGCAATCTTGACCAGCAGCGCGAAGACGATGATGGCCAGCCCGTAGTTACCCAGCAGCCGCCCCAGCAGCGTAAAGAGCGGAATGAAGACGAACTTGGCCAGCGGCCGGGTCATCCACTCGAAGGCGTCCCAGCCATAATCGACCATGTCGTAGAGCCCCAGGTCGTAGCGGGCCAGGCGGAAGTATTCCATGGGGCCCAGGTAGAGCCGGAACTCATCCACCTGCCCGTCTTCGGGCCGGGGCATCAGGAGCCGGGCGGCATAGTCCTCCCAGTACGAAGGATCTTCGGGTTCGCCCAGCCGCTCGCCGACCAGTTCGGCCCCCCGGGTCTCACCGGAGGGTATCATCACGGCCGTGAAGAACTTGTTCTTGACGGCCACCCAGTCGACCTGTCCCGCCAGGCGCTTTTCCTCGGTGCGGTGCCGGTCGAGCGTGATCTTTTCCAGCTCGCCGCCGCTGCGGGCGAAGGCGCCGCTGTGCCGGGCCTCGTCGTCGCGGTCGCGCTCGGCGAACGGCACGCCACCGTTCCAGACCAGCTCGTAGCCTTCGATCGTGCTGAAGGTGGCCGCGCCCTCCTGCTCGACGCGAAGCCGGACCTCGTAGTCGTCCGGAAGGAACGTGTAAACCTGGCGAATGCGGCCGTCGCCAACAGGCACCTCGAAGGCCACCTCGACCGGCTCGTCGGCCACGCGGATCGTGTCGGGCGTTGTGGCGGTCTGGAAGTAGAGCGTGCGCGTATCGACCAGGTGGTTGGTCGGTGTGGTGAAGACCAGACTCAGCGCGCCCGGTTTGGTGGTATCGACGAGCTGGACGGGCGTCTCGAAGTCGTACTGTTTGTATTTCTTGAGCTTCAGCGAGACCAGCGTGGCCCCTTTCGTGGAGAGCTGCGCCTCGTAGAGATCGGTTTCGATCGTGATGGTGCGGGCCCGGCCGTTGCGGGCGGCGGCCAGCAGCGTGTCGCTCAGGGGACCGGCCAGCAGTGGCGCCCCGGGGCTGGCCGGGGTCTCTTCGGGAACGGGCGTTTCCTGCGCGGCGGTGTCTTCCTGCTGGAGCGAGTCGCGCGCGGCCGTCGTCAGCGGTGGCGGCGGTGGGGCCAGCCACCACAGCCAGACGAACATGATCAGCGCGGTCAGAATCGTGGCGATGACAACGTTGCGGTCCACGGCAGGGCCTTCTTCTGGCTCGGCAATTCAAACGGAGCAGGATACGGAGCGGATGACCCGCTGTTCCGTCTCCGCTCAGGCTTCAAGTAGCGTGTTTTTAAGCTGTTCCGTCAGACGCCGGAGCGCCTCGGGCAGGTCACGGCGAATGCACTCGCGGGCGACGGCCGGATCGGCCCGGTAAAGGATCATCAGCGTGAGCGTGTCGGGCCGATTCCGGAACAGTTCCACCAGGGGATGCTGATGCAGGCGGTAGGTTTCGCGGAGCAGGCGGCGAATGCGGTTGCGCACCACGGCGCGCCGAGCCTGGCGTCCGGCCGAAAAGCCCACCTGCACCGGCACGTCGGCGCCCACTTCGCTGCGCGGCACCACGCGATAGAGCAGCCGCACGCACCCCCTGGCGATGGTGCCGACGTCGGTCCGCGAGCGGTCGAATAACGGACGAATCAGGCGCTGACGCCGCAACCGAAAGGCGCGCGGCAACCGGTTTGTGCCCCGCGGACCACCCCCGGATGGTGCCTGCTCCTGCGACGTCGTCACCCTGAAGACGGGTTCACTTGCCCGACATCCGGTCGCTGACGGTCAGGCTCTTGCGGCCTTTTTTGCGGCGGCGGGCCAGAATCTTGCGGCCGTCCTTCGTTTTCATCCGGGCCCGGAAGCCGTGCGTGTTCAGACGCTTGCGACGGCTCGGCTGATACGTACGCTTGGGCATGGCGTGTTCGGGTCTATTTCGGAAAGCCTTTTTCGCTCGAAAACGGCTGCTGAAACGCCCGCCCGGCGGTCAGGTTGCCTGGAACCTGCGGACGGGATCAGGCGATAGAAGGACCTGGAATTTACAATGCACCGGCAACGCGCGGCACGGGTCCTCTTGACATTCACCGAAAACCTGCAGTAAACTTAATGTTGCCCGTGCCCGGAAAGGGCCGGTGACGAACGAGCGGAAGTAGCTCAGTTGGTAGAGCATCAGCTTCCCAAGCTGAGGGTCGCGGGTTCGAGTCCCGTCTTCCGCTCCCACGCGAATGTGGCGATTGCCCCCCGAATGCCGGGCGCGGCAATCGCTTTTTTCGTGAACACGCGGGCGGTTAGCTCAGCTGGTTAGAGCGCCTGCCTTACAAGCAGGAGGTCAGTGGTTCGAGTCCACTACCGCCCACGTTCGATTCATGGCGCCCTCCTGTGTTTGCCCGTGCTCCGGCACGGGCTTTTTTTATTGCCTCAAAGCGCTCCGTCACTTCTTCTTACAGGTCATTACAACTACGTTACAAGATCGCTACAATTCTAACCGGTTCACCTTTTCATCATCTGTTGCAACAGCAAGACTCAATCGATTATTTATGATTCCTTAGAAGTTGCTTCACCATCTGTGTTCATCAGCCGGGAGACATCATGATTCCCCCACCCTTCACGTACGCGGCGCCTGCCAGTCTGGAGGAAGCGCTTGCGCTGCTGCAGCAGCACGGCCCGATGGCCAAAATCCTGGCCGGCGGCCACAGTCTGCTGCCCATGATGAAGCTCCGCCTGCTGGAGCCCGAAGTGCTCATCGACCTGCGACGCGTGCCCGGCCTGGCCGACATCCGCGAGGAGAACGGCTACCTGCACATCGGGGCCATGGTGCGCGAGGTCGAACTCGAAGAACACCCGCTCATCCGGGAGAAATACCCGCTGCTCCACGAAACGACGCGCTGGATCGCCGATCCCCAGGTCCGCAACATGGGCACCGTCGGGGGCAACCTGGCCCACGGCGACCCGGGCAACGACCACCCGGCCACCATGATGGCCTACGACGCGCAATTCGTGGTGGTCGGGCCGCGCGGCGAGCGCGTCATCCCGGCGCGGGAGTTTTTCCTGGACTTCTACACGACGGCGCTGGAGTCGGACGAAATCCTCACGGCCATCCGCATCCCGACGCCACCTCCGCGCAGCGGCGGCGCCTACGAAAAACTGGAACGCAAGGTGGGCGACTACGCGGCGGCCGCCGTGGCCGTGCAGCTCTCGCTGGCTGAGGACGGCACACTCAGCTACGTGGGCATCGGGCTGACGAACGTCGCCCACGTGCCGCTGTTTGCCGCCCGCTCCTGCGCCCATCTGCAGGGCCAGCGCCCCACGCCGGAGCGCATCGACGAGGCGGCCCGGATGGCCTCGGAAGACTGCAACCCGCGGTCGGACCTGCGCGGTTCGGCCGAATACAAACGCGCGATGGTGCGGGAGCTGACCCATCGCGCTTTTCGTCGAGCCCTCGAGCGAGCCCAGGGAGGTCAATAAGCCATGGCAAAGCAAACGGTAATGGTAACCCTTACGGTCAACGGGGAAACGCACACGGCCGAAGTCGAACCCCGCCTGCTGCTCGTGCATTTTCTGCGGGAGCACCTGAACCTGACCGGCACGCACATCGGCTGCGACACGACGCACTGCGGCGCCTGCACCGTGCTGATGAACGGCCGGGCCGTCAAGTCCTGCACCGTGCTCACCGTACAGGCCGACGGCGCCACGATCAAGACGATCGAGGGCATGGCCGAAAACGGCAAAATGCACCCGTTGCAGGAGGGCTTTCACGTGGAGCACGGGCTACAGTGCGGCTACTGCACGCCCGGCATGATCATGCGGGCCGCCGAGTTGCTGGCGAAAAATCCCGATCCCACGGAGGACGAGATCCGCTGGGGCATTTCGGGCAACCTGTGCCGCTGCACCGGCTACGTCAACATCGTGAAGGCCATCCAGTACGCCGCCCGCAAGCTGCGCGAGCAGGCCGCGGCCGGCTCCTGAAGCTACCGCCAACCACGCAAGCCACGGAAAAACCATGGAAACCGAAGTCCGGACGCCCCCGACGATCTGCGGCATGGGGCATCGCATGAAGCGCAAGGAAGATGCCCGCTTTCTGTTTGGCAAAGGGCGCTATGTGGACGACATCAAGCTGCCCGGCATGCTCTACATGGACATCGTCCGGAGCCCCTTTGCCCATGCGCGCATCAAAAGCATCAACGCCGAACGGGCTCTGGCCATGGACGGCGTCGTGGCCGTCATCACGGGCAAGGACCTCGAGAAATACAACCTGCACTGGATGCCCACGCTGATGGGCGACACGCAGATGGTCCTGCCCACCGACCGCGTCATGTACCAGGCGCAGGAGGTGGCGGCCGTCATCGCCACGGACCGCTACATCGCGGCCGATGCCGTCGAGGCCATCGAGGTCGAATACGAGCCGCTGGAGCCGGTCGTCGATCCGTTCCGGGCGCTGGAACCCGACGCACCGGTGCTCCGCACCGACAAGGGCAAGACGGACAACCACATCTGGCACTGGGAGGTCGGCGATCGCGAGGCGACCGAGCGGGCCTTTCAGGAGGCCGACGTCGTCGTCAAGCAGCAGATTTACATCCCGCGCATCCACGTGGCCTCCATCGAGACGTGCGGCTGCATCGCCGACTATAACCCGGCCGAGGGCAAGCTGACCGTCTACATGACCACCCAGGCCCCGCACGTGGTGCGGACGGCCCTGGCGCTCGTGGCCGGCCACGTGGGGCTGTCGGAAGAGAAGATCCGGGTCATCTCGCCGGACATCGGCGGCGGCTTCGGCGGCAAGGTGCCCATCTATCCGGGCTACGTCATCGCCATTGCCGCCTCGGTGCTGCTGGGCAGGCCGGTCAAGTGGATCGAAGATCGGTCCGAAAACCTGCAGGCCGATTCGTTTGCGCGCGATTACCACATCACGGCCGAGCTGGCCGCCACGAAGGACGGCAAGATCACGGCGCTGCGGATCAAGACGCTGGCCGACCACGGCTACACCGACGCGGCCGCCAACCCGTCGAAATTCCCGGCCGGGCTGTTTTCGATCTGCACCGGCTCCTACGACATCAAGCACGCCTTCGTCGAAGTCGACGCCGTCTATACGAACAAGCCGCCCGGCGGCGTGGCCTACCGCTGTTCGTTCCGCGTGACCGAGGCCGTGCACGCCATCGAGCGCATGGTGGACGTGCTGGCCCAGAAGCTGGGCATGGATCCGGCCGAACTGCGCTTCAGGAATTTCGTTCAGCCGGACCAGTTTCCCTATAAGTCGGCGCTGGGCTGGGAGTACGACAGTGGCAACTACCCGGCCGCGCTGCGCAAGGCGATGGACCTGATCGGCTACGAGGAGCTGCGCCGCGAGCAGGCCGAGCGGCGCGCCCGGGGCGAGTTGATGGGCATCGGCATCAGCAGCTTCACGGAGATCGTGGGGGCGGGCCCCTCGCGGCACTTCGACATCCTCGGCATCAAGATGTTCGACAGCTGCGAGCTGCGCATCCATCCCACGGGCAAGGCCATCGCCCGCTTTGGCACGAAGTCGCAGGGCCAGGGTCACGAGACCACCTACGCCCAGATCATCGCCGAGGAGCTGGGCATTCCGGCCGCGCACGTGCAGGTGGAAGAGGGTGACACCGACACAGCGCCCTACGGGCTGGGCACCTATGCCAGTCGTTCCACGCCGACGGCCGGTGCCGCCGCGGCCATGGCCGCCCGCAAGGTGCGCGAAAAGGCCCGCAAAATCGCCGCCTACCTGCTCGAAGTCAGCGAAGAAGACCTCGAATGGGAGCCGGGCGTCTTCCGCGTCAAAGGCGCGCCGGACAAGTCCGTCACCATTCAGGAGATCGCCTTTGCGGCCTACACGAACCATCCGCCGGGCATGGAGGCCGGCCTGGAGGCCGTCCACTACTACGATCCGCCCAACCTCACCTTCCCCTTCGGTTCGTACATCTGCGTGGTGGACATCGACAAAGGCACCGGCCAGGTGAAGATCCGTCGCTTCGTGGCCGTGGACGACTGCGGCCATGTGATCAATCCGATGATCGTCGAAGGCCAGATCCACGGCGGCCTCACGATGGGCTTCGCGCCGGCCATGATGGAGGAGCTGGTCTACGACGAAGAGGGCAACATCCTGACCGGCTCGTTCATGGACTACCTGCTGCCCACGGCCGTCGAGACGCCGCGCTGGGAGACGGCCCGCACCGTCACGCCCTCGCCGCACCATCCGCTGGGCGCCAAAGGCGTGGGCGAATCGGCCACGGTGGGCGCTCCCGCGGCCATCGTCAACGCCGTCGTCGATGCGCTCTCGCCCTATGGCGTGACGCACATCGACATCCCGATCACGCCCTATAAAGTCTGGAAAATCCTGCACGAAAAAGGCGTGGTCTGAAGCGAACTTTCAGGCGGGCCGCCCGTCTAAAACGGACGGAGCCGGGAAACGAACCCTGTCGGGCCTACACGGAAGTACGCCTGTGCATAAACATGTAACGCCATGAAAACCACCATCGAGAAAACTTTTACCGTTCGCCAGCCGCTGGAAAAGGTCTGGACCTACCTGAGCGATCCGGCCAAGGTGGTGCCCTGCGTGCCCGGGGCCCAGCTCACCGAACAGCTCGACGAACGCCACTACCGGGGCACCGTCACCCTGAAGGTGGGACCGGTCAGCGCCAGCTACAAAGGGGAAATCACCATCGAGACGCTCGACCACGAGACGCACACGATCCAGCTCGTGGGCAAAGGACTGGACGCGCGCGGCAAGGGAAGTGCTTCGATGACCATGCGCGGTCAGGCCCGGGCGCTGGACGACGGCACCACCGAGATCACCAATCAGATCGAAATCTCCGTGACCGGCATGCTGGCGCAATTCGGCTCGCGCCTGATCGAGGACGTCTCGAGCCGTCTTTTCGACCAGTTTATGGAATGCTTTGAGTCGCTGCTGGCGGGCGAGACGCCGGAAGACGCCGGTCAGGCACTCAGCGCCGGCTCACTGTTCAAGGAAGGCATCAAGTCGGTTGCGGGACGATTCTTCGGGAAGAAGGAAGGGGAATGAGCACGGAAGCCGCCGCCCGCATTGCGGGGTTGATCGAAGGACTGGAGCAGCAGGGCTACGTGGCGGACGAGGCGCTGGCCACGGTGCTGTACCTGGTGCTAACGCTGCGCCGACCGCTGCTCGTGGAGGGCGACGCCGGCGTGGGCAAAACCGAAATCGCCTACGCGCTGGCCGGCTACCTCGACGCCGAATTGATCCGCCTGCAGTGCTACGAAGGGCTCGACGTCCACTCGGCCGTCTACGAGTGGAACTATCCCCGCCAGCTGCTGGCCATCAAGCTCTGGGAGCAAAGCGACGTGCCGCTGGAGGAGCGCGAGCGGCACCTGTTCAGCGAAACCTATCTGCTGGCGCGGCCGCTGCTGAAGGCCATTCAGGCCGAGGCAAAGGCGCCCGTGCTGCTCATCGACGAGATCGACCGGGCCGACGAGGAGTTCGAAGCCTTCCTGCTGGAACTGCTCTCGGCCTTTCAGATCTCGATCCCCGAGCTGGGCACGATCCGCGCCCGCCATGTGCCATACGTGGTGCTGACCTCCAACCGCACGCGCGAGCTGAGCGACGCCCTCAAGCGCCGCTGTCTGTATTACTGGCTCGACTACCCCGACGAGGCAAAAGAGCTGCGCATCATCCAGAAGCGACTGCCGGACATCGAGACCGAGCTGGCCCGCCAGGTGGTGCGCTTCGTGCAGGCGCTGCGCCGGGAGCGGCTGCACAAGATCCCCGGCATCGCCGAGACGCTCGACTGGGCGCGGGCGCTCGTGGCGCTGGGCGTGCGCCGGATCGACGAGGCCACGGTGGCACGCACGGCCGGCTGTCTGCTCAAGTCGGCCGAAGACCTCGAGCGCCTGCGCAATCATGCGCTGGAAGAGCTGCTGGCCCATATCGAAGCCTGAACCATGCGGATGCCGAGCGCCATACCGCCGACCTTCGCGGCCTCCACGGATTTCACCGGGGCGGTGCGAGGCTTCTGCACGTTCCTGAAGGGCCACGGCTTCACGATCGGCGTCGCCGAAACGCTCGACGCGCTGCGTGTGGCCCGAAGCGAGCTGCTGCACACGCCTGATCGCTTCCGGACGGCCCTTCGTGCGCTGCTGTGCATCTCGCCGGACGAATGCCGGCGCTTCGACGCGCTGTTCGATGCCTACTGGCTCGGCCGCACGACGGACGGCAACGCGCCCCCTGCCCCGCGTCGGCGACGCCAACGGCCTCCGATCACCGAACGGGCCGCTCCGCTGCTCATGGCCCTGCAACAGATGGCGGCCCCGCCAGAAGACGAGGGGAAAACCTCCTCCGGCGCCAGCACGGCCCACCGGCTGCGTCAGGTGGACTTTGCCCGCGTGCCGGCCCCCGAGCAGGAGCAGCTCGAAGCACTGGCCGAACAGCTCTTCCGCCGGCTGCACGTGCGTCTTTCACGCCGGGAAAAAGCCGCCCGCCGCGGCCGTCGCATCGACCTGCGGCGCACGATCCGCCGCAACCTCGACCGGGGCGGCGAGCTGGTCACGCTCCGCTACCGCCGACGCCAGCCGGATCGTCCCCGCCTGGTGGCGCTGCTCGACGTGAGCGGCTCCATGGACCGCTACAGCTACTTCCTGCTGCGCTTCCTGCACGCGCTCCAGCAACACTTCCGGCGCGTCGATTCGTTCGTATTCAGCACCGAGCTGACCTGCATCACCGAGCTGCTGCGCCAGCCGACGCTGCCCGACAGCCTGCGTCAGCTGGCCGAAACACCCACGCCCTGGTCCAGCGGCACCCGCATCGGCGCCTGCCTCGAGGCGTTCGTGGCGCATTACGGCCGCCGGCTGCTCTCGCGCCGCACGCTCGTGCTCATCCTGAGCGACGGCCTCGACACGGGCGACCCGGCCCTGCTGGCCCACGCGCTGCAGGCCATCCGGGCCCGCTGCCGCCGGATTATCTGGCTCAATCCGCTCATGGGCATGGACGGCTACGCGCCGCTGGCCCGGGGCATGCAGACGGCCCTGCCCTACCTCGACGTGTTTCATCCCGCCCACAACCTCGACAGCCTGCTCCGCCTGGAGCAGCATCTGCGCCATGTTTGACCCGATTCTCGAACGTGCCCGCGAGCAGACGGAACGGGGTGAACCCTGCGCCCTGGCCATCGTCGTGCGCTACGAAGCGCCGATCTCCGGCAAGCCCGGCGACAAGGCGCTGATCCTGCCCGACGGCACGCTGCACGGCTGGGTGGGCGGCGGCTGCACGCGCCCGGTAGTTATTCGCGAAGCCCTGCGGGCCATGCGCGACGGCCGCCCCCGTCTGGTGCGCATCACGCCTGAAGCGGCCGAAGTCGAAGTCGAGGGCATCGTCGCCTACTCGATGACCTGCTACAGCGGCGGCACGCTCGACGTGTACATCGAGCCGCTGCTACCCCCGCCGCAGTTGCTGGTGCTGGGCCGCTCGGCCGTGGCTCAGGCTCTGGTGCGCCTGGGCCGGGCCCTCGGCTATCGCGTGCTGGTCGCCGACCCCGAAGCTTCCACCGCGCTGTTTCCGGAAGCCGACTTTCTGGTGCCGTCGTTCGCCCTCGACAACCTGCCGCTGACGCCCTGGACGTTCGCCGTCGTGGCCACCCAGGGCGAAGGCGACGAAGAAGCGCTGGAAGCCGCCCTCGCCCATCCTTTTCCGTACGTGGCGCTGGTGGCCAGCCGCCGCAAGGCCGCCCGCCTGCTCGAAGTGCTCGCCGAACGCGGTGTGCCGGCCGACCGTCTGGCGACCGTGCGCGCCCCGGCCGGACTGAACCTCGGCGCCCGCACCCCGGAGGAAATTGCCCTGAGCATCCTGGCCGAGATCGTGCAGGAACGGCACCGGAATCCCGTGCCGGCGCTCGCCGACGAACCGGCTCCGGCCGAAGGCCTGATCGAAACCACGCTGCACATTGAGGGCATGAGCTGCGCGCACTGCCTCCACACCGTCGAAAAGACGCTCAAAGCATTGCCCGGCGTGGTGGTGCGCGCGGTGGAACTCGGCTACGCCGAAGTGGCCTACGATCCCGCCCGGGTAACGCTGAGTGCGCTGGCCGAGGCGCTCGAAGCCCGGGGGTATCATCTGCGCACCGACACCGTGGCCGAACCATGAAGGTACCGGAACGCGTGGCGGCCATCGTGCTGGCGGCCGGCGCTTCCCGGCGCATGGGCGGCCGCAACAAGCTGCTGTTGCCCTTCGGCGGCCAGCCCCTCGTGCGCCACGTCGTGACCACGATTCTGGCAAGCCGGGCCGATCCGGTCCTTGTGGTGCTGGGACACGAGGCCGAGGCCGTCCGCGCTGCGCTGGCCGAACTGCCCGTCACGTTCGTTCACAACCCGCGCCATGCCGAGGGCATGACCACCTCGATCCAGTCGGGCGTGGCGGCGGCGCCGGCGGACGTGCTCGGCTACATGATCTGCCTGTCGGACCTGCCCCTGATCGAAGCGGCGGAGTACGACCGGCTCCTCGACGCGTTCCGGGAAGCCCACGCCCGCGATCCGGCCTGCATCATCGTGCCCGAATTCGAGGGACGGCGCGGCAACCCCGTCCTGTTCGCGGCCCGCTACCGAACGGCCATCCTGGCCGAGGAGCGGCTGACCGGCTGCCGCGGCCTCGTGCAGCGCCATCCCGAACACGTCGTGCGCGTGCCCATGCCCACCGATCACATCCTGCAGGACATTGACACGCCAGAAGCGTTCGCAGCGCTCACCGAACGCACGCCCGGGCAAACACCGCGCTGAGCCCATCTCCTCCTGCAGTGCGCCACGAAGGGCTCCTGGAGAACGGCACTCCGCTTCGCTCCGTGCCTGATACGATTTCCGGGAAATCATCGTGCATGTGAGAAAGCACGGGCGCACACGGCGGTGCGCCCCTACAGATCCCTGACGTTTTCCTTCCGTAGGGGCGGACCCCTGTGTCCGCCCGATCATACCCGCCGGATCACGTCCGCCACACGGGGTGTGGCACCCTCATGCGCCAGTAAACCAGCGATCCCATATTACCCGAGACGGCACTCCGCTTTCGCTCCGTGCCTGACGACAGGCGCGCTGGTAGGAGGCGTCAGTTGTAGGGGCTTCGGAAGACAAGAGTCCTGCCGCGGCATGACGATCCCGCGTCCGCTCACGAAGACACGTTGAGCGGACGCGGAAGCGGCGGGCGCTCGCCGTGGATGGGCGCGTCGCGTTCCCGGAGCGGCCGCGCCGAACGTCCGTGCAGCACGGCCTGGATTTCGGCCAGCGCCGAGAGCGCGATCTCCTCGGCCGTCTCCGTGCCGATGTCCAGCCCGACGGGCCCGTAAATGCGCGCGCGCTCGGCCTCCAGGCGCTCGCCGTGCGTGCGGGCCAGCTCGCTCAGCATCCGTTCGGTGCGCTCCTTCGGCCCCAGCATTCCGATGTACGGGATGTCGGTCTCAAAGAGCAGCGTCCCCAGGATCTGCCGATCCCGCAGGTAGGTGTGGTTCATGACCAGCGCGGCCGTGCGGCGATCGACCCGCACATGCTGCGTGAGCTGCTCCGGGTGCATCAGGAAGCGACAGGTGTCCGCTTCGGGAAAGCGTCGGGCCAGCTCTTCCGGCGGACGGCGGCCGATGACCTCCACTTCCCAGCCCAGCCCCCGCGCAAAGCGCACCACCGGAAACACGTCGTGTCCCTCGCCGAAGACGAGCAGGCGCACGGGTGGCTGCACGGCCTCCAGCAGCACGTCCATCTGCGCCGGGCCTTCGGCGACGCGGTGGGTGGCCCAGCCCCGCTCCTCGCGTCCGGCCAGCAGGCGCTCGAGCATCTGGCGGGCCGCCTCGTAGATCAACCGGGCCGGAGGTCCTTCCAGCAGATCGCCTTCGGCGCCTCCGTCGGCCCGGAGCAGCAGGTGCCGCCCGAGCCAGTTCGTCCAGGCCTCGGTGGTCTCGATCACGGTGGCCAGCACCGCCTGTCGCCGCTCCTGCAGGCACCGGCCCAGCAGTTCGAGCGGACTGAGCCGTCCCGGCGCCGGCACGCGCTCCAGCAGCACGTGCGCCACGCCGTCGCATCCGGTCCCGAAGCCATAGATCAGATCGTCGTCGGCCAGATCGAACGGAAGCAGGCGGGCGGGGGCGCCTTCCTCCAGAAGCTGGAGGGCCCGGCGCGTCACCTCGCCTTCCAGACAACCGCCGCTGATCGTGCCGTGGTTGGTGCCGTCCGCTTCCACGATCATGCGGGCGCCCGGCCGCCGGTAGGTGGAGCCGCCGATACGGACGACGGTGGCGACGACGTGCGGGGTGCCAGCGGCCGTCAGCCGCCCGGCCTCCTGCAGCAGATCCCGTAGTTCACGCATGGCCCTTCCCGAAGCGCTTTCTTCTTCTAAAAAAACAAAAAAGCCCTGTGAAGGCAAACGCCTGTTGCACCAGAGGTTTCCCGTCCAGTCGGACAGGCTGAGAGACAAACCCACCGACAAAAAGTGGCATGGCATCAAAGAGCAGCACTCCCCCGACACCCCAACGGTGGAACTACGATTCGGAGGAGCAAAGGCTACTGGAGGCGTGGCGGGACCGGACGGCGGTCCCGGTTTGAAGGCCGACGTGCCCGGGCGCGGCGCATGCCCTTGTGCGGTCCCGTCGGACCATGGGCGCCCGGACGCCGGAATCCCCGGCCTCCACGGTTGGCCTGTCGGTTGGCGTAGCGAATGAGCCAGACGGCAATGGCCAGCCCGACGGCCATCAGCAGCAGCGCCAGTCCGTAGATCCAGGGCATCGTGCGTGCAGGGTTCGTTTCCGGCCATGGAAAGTACAAAAAAAATTCATCAAAGAAAACCCGAGCGTCCCGTCCCCAACAAAAAAGGCCCGATCCTTTCGGACCGGGCCTTTGCAGGCGATGGCGCTCCCTCAGCCGGCGACCGAAGCGTCGATGCCCAGTTCCGCTTCGATGGTGGCCGGATCGAAGCCCAGCGCCCGGGCAACCCGCCGGCCATAGTCCACGTCGGCCCGGTAGAAGTGCCCGAGCTGGCGTTTCTGCACCTCCAGGCGCGCCTGGCCCAGGCTCGCGGCAATGGCCCGCGCCAGGCGATCCTTCTGGCCTTCGTCGAACAGGCGGTAGAGATTGCCCGCCTGCGTGTAGTCGTCGTGATCCTTCCGGCTGTCGTACCGATCGACGATCACCTCGCCCAGGTGCCAGGCCGGCTCCTTGTAGATCGGATCGTCCTGCGGCGCACCGGGAATCGAGTTCGGGAAGTAGTTCGGGTGCCCCGAGCCCTCGATCTGCGCCATGAAACCGTCCCGCTGATAGTGGTGCACCGGGCAGCGCGGCCGGTTGACCTTCAGCTGCTGATAGTTGACGCCCAGCCGGTAACGGTGCGCATCGGCATAGCTCATCAGCCGGGCCTGGAGCATTTTGTCGGGGCTGGGCCCGATGCCCGGCACGAACGCGCTGGGCTTGAAGGCCGCCTGCTCGACCTCGGCGAAATAGTTCTCCGGGTTGCGATTCAGCTCCAGCACGCCGACCTCGATCAGCGGAAACTCGGCGTGCGGCCAGACCTTCGTCAGATCGAACGGATTCCAGCGGAAGTTCTCGGCCTGCTCCGGCGTCATCACCTGGATGTAAAGCGTCCAGCGCGGATAGTCGCCCCGCTCGATCGCCTCGTAGAGGTCCCGCTGGTGCGTTTCCCGATCCTCACCGATCAGGCGCGCGGCCTCTTCGTCGGTCAGGCACTTGATGCCCTGCTGCGTCTTGAAATGGAACTTGACCCAGAAAAGCTCGCCCCGATCGTTGTACATCGAATAGGTGTGGCTGCCGTAGCCGTTCATATGGCGGTACGAGGCCGGAATCCCGCGATCGGAAAAAAGAATCGTCACCTGGTGCAGCGACTCGGGGCAGAGCGACCAGAAGTCCCACTGCATGTCGGGATCCCGAAGGTTCGTCTTCGGGTGCCGCTTCTGCGAGTGGATGAACATCTGGAACTTGTAGGGATCGCGCACGAAGAAGACTGGCGTGTTGTTGCCGACCAGGTCGAAGTTGCCTTCTTCGGTGTAGAACTTCACGGCGAAGCCCCGCACGTCCCGTTCGGCATCGGCTGCACCCCGCTCGCCCGCCACCGTCGAAAAGCGCACGAACACCTCGGTCTGCTTGCCCACCTCCGACAGGAAAGCGGCCTTCGTGTAGCGGGTCACGTCGTTCGTGACGGTGAAGGTGCCGTAGGCGCCGCTTCCCTTGGCGTGCACGACGCGCTCCGGGATGCGCTCCCGGTTGAAGTGCTGGATCTGCTCCAGCAGCTGCACATCCTGGATGAGCAGCGGGCCCCGCGGTCCCGCCGTCAACGCGTTCTGGTTGTCGCCGATCGGCCGGCCGTCGGCCGTGGTCAGACGCGGTGCTTTCCGAGCTTCCATAAACGCTGCGTAATTGTTGGTGAAACACAATGGCCTGCAGTATACGGGTCGGCATTTTATTTGTCCAATCAATAATTTCTACCGGATCATAGAAATAAGCTATCGAGCTATGACGCTGACGCAACTGGCCTATGCGGTGGCCGTCGATACGTACCGGCACTTCGGCCGGGCGGCCGAACACTGCCACGTATCCCAGCCGACGCTGAGCATGCAGCTGCAGAAGCTGGAAGAAGAACTGGGCGTGCAGCTTTTCGACCGGAGCCGCAAGCCGATTCTGCCCACGCCCATCGGGGAACGGATTCTGGCCCAGGCGCGCGTGATCCTGCGCGAGTGCGAGCGGCTTTACGAACTGCTGAACGAAGACCTGGAGGCCGTCCGGGGCGAGTTGAAGCTGGGCGTGATTCCTACGCTGTCGCCTTATCTGCTCCCGCTGGTGACGCGTCCGTTGCAGGAGCGTTATCCGGAGCTGACGGTTCAGGTGGAAGAGCTGACCACCGAGCAGATCCTGGAGGCGCTGGCCACCGACCGGCTCGACGCGGGGTTGATCGCCACCGAAGAAGGCCGTCCGGGCCTGCGGCGACGCGCCCTGTTCCGGGAGCCCTTTGTGGCGTACCTGGGGGCCGACCATCCCCTGCTGGCCGAAACGCGGCTCGATCCGTCCCGGCTCCGGCTCGAAGAACTCTGGCTGCTTCGGGAAGGGCACTGCTTCCGGGATCAGGTGCTCCAGGTATGCAGTCGCCGTGAGGAGGCGAGTCCGGCCCCCCAGCTACGCTTCGAGAGCGGCAATCTGGAAACGCTCCGGCTGCTGGTGGATCGGCTCGGCGGTGTGACGCTGCTGCCGTTCCTGGCCACGCACTACCTGCCGGCCGAAGCGCGTGAGCGCGTGCGGCACTTTCGCGAGCCGGCGCCCCACCGCACGATCTATCTGATCTACGCCCGCGCCCACCTGAAGCGCACGCTGCTGGACGCCTACGTGGCCGTCCTGCAGGAAAGCATCCGGCCGCTCCTGCCGCAACCGAACGCCGCGATCGACGCGCTCGCCCCGATAAATTCGTAGGGGTACGTACTTGTCCGCGACGACGCACGGCCGATACAGAAAGCGCCCGGAACCAACCGACCCTGCGCCGTGCGTCTGCTTTCCGGACTCCGTCGCATCCTGTCCTGGCTGGGCCTGATCGGGGCCGGCTGGGTAATCGTCACCGACTACAGCAGCCGGCCGGCCCCGGTGGGTAACGTACCGGAGGTCTGGCCCGCCGACGCGCCTTTCGGGCCCGACGCGACGCGCATGACGCTCGTCATGTTCGTGCACCCGCGCTGCTCTTGCAGCCGGGCCAGCCTCCGCGAACTGGCCTACATCATGGCGCGGGCCCGCCACAACCTGACGGCGCACATCTTTTTCTACCAGCCCGCCCACCGGCCGGACGCCTGGATCGAAACCGACCTCTGGCATTACGCCCGGACGATTCCGTTCACCACGGTGCATCGCGACCCGGACGGCAAGCTGGCCGAGCGCTTCGGTGCGCTGGCCTCCGGACAGGTCGTGCTGTTTCGTCCCGACGGCCGCCGCGTGTTCTACAGCGGCATCACGGCCGGCCGCGGTCACGAAGGCCCCAACCCCGGCCGCAACCAGGTGCTCCACCTGGTGCGCGAGGGCGTCGGCACCGCCGACCACACGGCCGTCTGGGGCTGTCTGATTCAGGAGAAGGAAGCAACCAAACCGGAGTAGCGCGATGTGGCGTACCCCGTTTCGAAGCGACGGAGAGCTGAACGATCGCTCCCGTGAAGTCTATCAGCAGTTTCAGCACCAGACCTACGTGCAGACCGACCGGCTTTTCGGCTGGTTGATGGTCGCCCAGTACGTGGCGGGCATCGCACTGGCGCTGATCGTCTCGCCGCGCACCTGGATCGGCGACACCGGCAAGGTGCACCTGCACGTGTATGCGGCCGTCATACTGGGGGCGCTGGTCATGCTCGTGCCGGCCTTCCTGGCCTTCCGGCGATCGGGCCGCGCCTCCACGCGCTATGCCATCGCCGTCGGCCAGATGCTCACCTCGGCCCTGCTCATTCACCTGACGGGCGGCCGTATCGAGACGCACTTTCACGTGTTCGCCTCGCTGGGCATCCTGGCCGGCTATCGCGACTGGAAGGTGTTCCTCATCGCCACCGTCGTAACCGCGATCGACCACCTGTTCCGGGGCATCTACTATCCCCAGTCGGTCTTTGGCATTCTGACCTCCGACCTCTGGCGCGTGGTCGAGCATGCCTGGTGGGTGGTGTTCATGGTGGCCTTCCTGCTGAAGAACTACGCGAACACGATCGCCGAGGTCAGGCGCATGGCCCGGCAACAGGCGGAAATCGAGGAGATGAACACCACCAATCAGCAATTGCTGGAGCAGTCGCGCGAGCAGGAAGCGTTGCTGACCCAGAAGCAGGAAGCGCTGGAGCAGGCCATGGCTGCGCTGGAGGCCGAGCGCTCCGCGCTGCGCAGCGGCGTAGAGGCCATGCTGGAGGCCATGGACCGCTTTGCGGACGGCGATCTGCGCGTGCGGCTGCCCGAAGACCGGGAGGGCGACCTGGGCCGGCTGTTTTGCGGCTTCAACCAGGCACTGGATCGCGTGGAACAGATGATCCGGGAAGCCCGCGAGATCGCCTCCGAGACCGCCGCGCTCTCGGCCCAGATCAGCAATGCCACCGATGAACTGGCCGCCGGCTCCCAGCAGCAGTCGGCACAGACGCACGACGTGGCCGCCGCCGTCGAAGAGATGACCCGTACCATTGTCGAAAGCGCCCGCCACGCTTCCCAGACCGCCGAAGTGGCCGAGACCGCCGGGCGGCTGGCCCAGGACGGGCGCAACATCGTCGATCAGACCGTGCACAAGATCCGCGAGCTGGCCGACGTGGTGCGTAGCTCCAGCGAAACGATCCAGAAGCTGGGCGCTTCCAGCGAAGAAATCGGCGAGATCGTCTCGGTCATCAACGAGATTGCGGATCAGACGAACCTGCTGGCGCTGAACGCCGCCATCGAAGCGGCCCGCGCGGGCGAGCAGGGCCGCGGCTTCGCCGTGGTGGCCGACGAGGTGCGCAAGCTGGCCGAACGCACCTCCCAGGCCACACGCCAGATCGCCGACATGATCGCCACGATCCAGGCCGACACGCGCGCGGCCGTCGCCGCCATGGAGCGCGGCACGCACGAAGTCGAGGAAAGCATCCGGCTGGCCGATCAGGCCGGACAGGCGCTTGCCCGCATCGTCGAAGGCGTGCAGCAGGCCATCGACACGGTCACGCAGATTGCCGCCGCCACCGAAGAGCAATCAACCACCAGCGAGGAGATCTCGCGCAACGTCGAGACCATCTCGTCGCTGGCGGCCGAAGCGGCCCGTAACGTGGCCACCATCGCACAGACGACCGAGGAACTGGCCCACCTGACGCAGCGCCTGCAAGCGCTCATGGAGCAGTTCCGCACCGGCGAGACGGCCGAATCGGTACGCGCCAACGGGCACCCCACCACCCCTGGCTTCCCCTGGCTAGATTGAAAGAGAGGGGGCGCCCATGTGGGCGCCCCCTCTCTTTCGGCCATCCCCGTCCCTGTCACCAGACGGGCCTTACAGTTCCTTCAGCAGCCGCTGCGCGATCTCGTGCAGCTCCTCCGGTGCAAAGCCCGGAATGGAGGCTTCCGGCGCTTCGTCCAGATCCAGCTGCGGTCCTCCCGGCGGAGTACCATCCACCACTTCCAGCGGCTGCCCGTCCTGCGGATGGGTACCTTTCCAGATCCGGACAATGTCCCGGTAGTCTTCGAGGCTGAAGCGATAGAGTTTGCGGTGCTGTCCGGCCTCCTCGTACTTCCGGGCTTCCGGGAAGCGGCTGTTTTCGATCTTGGGAATGGGGAGCATCTTCGTGACGTTGACGCCGGTCAGGATCTCCAGCGCCTTGGCATAAGCCGTCGCGTGTACCCCACCCCGGACCAGCAGGTATCCGATCATCTCCCGGGCGACCGGATTGCTGGTCATCTCATAGACCCGGATTTTGTGCAGGCGCGCCCCGCACTCCAGGAAGAAGTTGTGGAGCAGGTCCAGCACCAGGTCGCCACTGTTGAACACGTAGTCTCCCTGCCAGGGCGTGTTCATGGAGTTGGCGACCAGGGCTCCCTGTCCCGTCACGATGAAGTGGTGCGTGTTGCGCGCTTTGAGTCCCGGAGCCAGCGGGGTCTCGCTCGGGTCTTCCTTGCGCGAGGCACCGTTGAGCAGCGCGTTCACCGTGGCGGCCACCAGCTCCACGTGGCCGTACTCTTCGGCGCCGATGTTGGCGATCAGGTCATAGAACGGTTTCAGCTCCTTCTTCCCGCGAAAGTTGAAGGACTGGAAGGTGTAGTTCATCAGGGTGGACATTTCTCCGAACCGTCCACCCAGCAGTTCCTGCACCACGGCGGCCGCATCGGGATCGGCCTCCTTGGGCATGGGGAGTTCGATCTGCAGCTTATCGATCCGGAGAATCATGGCACACCTCCCTGGGTTTGGGTTACGGGTTTCGAACTGCTCGCAATATATCTTTGTCCTATCGATATGTCCAATCGATAATTTTTATCTATGAAATAGACGCTGTCGATACCGATGCCATGCTGCGCGACCGCTTGCTTTTGCGGCGTTTATGCCACCAGATCAAAAAGCCGGTGACGGGAAAGGTGGCGCCCAGCAGACTTGCCACGAACCAGATCAGACGCACCGGCCACCCTCCAAAAGCCCCCACGTGCAGCGCATAAAACCAGGAGCGCACCTGATCCCCGCGGTTGCGCGCCGCAAAGGGCTGGGCCTGTAGCACGGCACCACTTGCGGGATCCACAAAGAGCGTGGTAAAAGCACGGCTATGCGGCGCATCGGCCGGGAGCAGCCGCACAGCGACCGCCTGTCCGGGCCGAGGCCGCGACACGCTGTAAAAGACGGCCGTGGAATCGTAGTGCATGGCCGCCTGCAGCGCGCGCTCAAGCGGATAGGCCTGCGAGGTGTCGGCCATCACCTCGGGGGGCGTAAGGCGCTCGGGACGGGTGCCGGTGATCCGATAGATCGCGTCGTTGACCCATTCGAACGACCAGGCCAGCCCGGTCAACCCCATGATGAACAGCAGAAGCGCCACGTAAATCCCCACCGACACGTGCAGGTCATGATTGAGGCGTTTCCAGCCTCGCCGAAAGGCGACCCGCGTGCGCTTGCGGAGCTGCTTGCGATTGCGCGGCCACCAGAGCACCACGCCGCTAATCAGAATGATCAGGAACAGCAGTGTCGAAACCCCTACAATCCATTTGCCCACCGGCCGCACGAGCAGCCAGCGATGCAATGCCATCACCTGAAAGAAAAACGTGTCCTGGCGCCGAAAATGATCGAGCACCTGGCCCGTGTAGGGATCGGCGTACACCACGGGACCGCCCCGCCCGCCTCCGAGCACCACACTGCGTCGGGGATCGGCGTGCACGGTCACGCTGCTCAGCTCGACCTCCGGCAGCTGCGCCTGAACGCGCTGCATCAGTGCATCGAGGGGCAGGCGCGCTTCACGCGGCACCACCCAGTGGCGCTCGGGGTGCAGCCATACTTCCAGTTCTTCTTCGAAGGCCAGCAGGGCCCCCGTCAGGCATACGACGACGAGCACCAGGCCAGTGGCCAGGCCCAGATACAGATGTAGCTTGAGAAAAAGCGTACGCCAGCGCATGACAGACCTCCGGCTCGGTTGAAAAAGGCGGGGTCCCGGCCGCTTGGCGACCGGGACCCCTTCGCTCAGAACGCGTAGCTCAGGGAGAAGCTATAGCGCCGCGGCTCGATCGGATTGATGTAGTAGTTTCGGTAGGACAGGTACGAGCGCTCGTCCAGCAGGTTGTTCACGCCGAAGCGCAGCGCAACCGGTCCGGTCTGATAGCGCACGGCCAGGTTCACCTCGGTGTAGGCCGGGAGTTTGTGCACCGGCTGCGTGGGATCGATGCCGTGCCAGGGCCGCTTGACCTGATCGTTCCCCCAGCGCTCTCCCGTGTAGAAGACGCCCAGCCCGACCGACACGCCGCGGAGCTGTCCCTGCGGCACCGTGTAGTACAGCCAGGCGTTGCCCGAGTGCGTGGGCGTGTTGAGCGGCACGGCGTTTTCCCGGTACTTGTCGCTCTTCAGGTACTTTGCGTCGATGTAGCTGTAGCCGGCCGTCAACTCGAAGCCGGAGGGGAGCAGCGCCCGCACGTCGAGCTCCAGCCCGCGGTTCCGATAGTCGCCGGAGCGCTCGTAGTAGCCCAGCTCCCGCCAGACGCCATTCTCGTCCTGCGCTACCGCCGGCACGATCTGGTTCTTGTCGTAAATCTGATAGAGCGCCAGGTTGACGGTGAGCCGGTCTTCCAGCCATTCCGAGCGGATACCGAACTCGATCTGATCCGTCACCTGGTTGCCCAGCTCTTCGCCGTCGGCGCCCCGGTACGAGGTGGGCTGGAACGTGTTCGTGTAGGTGGCAAACAGCCCGATGTTGGGACGCACGCGATAGATCGCGCCGAAGCTGGGCGTCCAGCCATGTTTGCGGGTGTACGGACTCAGCACGGTTTCTTCCCGGCTGTAGTAGTACGTTTCCCCTTCGCTCTGCACCATCGTGTAGCGCAGGCCCAGCAACAGCTTGAAGGCCCCCACGGTCACCACGTCCTGCGCCGCCACCCCGACGATCTGCTCGAACTCCTGGCCGAGCCGGTCGCGCCGAAGCGCCGGCAACGACACGTCGTTGGGAATGTCCCCGGAGCGCACATCGACGGTATCGATCACGACCGAACCGTACCGAAGCTGCTTGGTGCGCCGCTGGCGGTAATCGAGGCCCAGCTGGAAGTCGTGCGTCAGCAGTCCGGTCCGCACCTGCTGTCCCAGCAGATCGACCTGAAACAGGCTGTTCACATAGTCGCTCTCCGAGCGCGTCAGCGCACGCACCAGCAACGAGGTGCCCCGGATGACGTTGGCATTATTGCCCGGCCGCTGGATGTCGTTCGCCTCCCAGGCATAGCTGGCCACGGCCCGGAGGAAGAGCGGCCCGTGCAGCTGATGCGTCAACGTGGCGCTGAACTGGTGCGATTCGATCCGCTGGTTGTCGGTCCGAAAGCCCAGAAATTGATCGAAGGGCAGGTCATAGATTTCGTTGTTGTACAGGATCGTACCGTTGTCGGGCGTGTGGTTGTCCAGCAGGTAATCGTATTCGAGCACCAGCGACGTGGTGGGCCGAAGCCGCCAGGCCAGCGAGGGGTTGAGGTAGGTGCGCCGCTGGCTGACGTACTTCCGATAGCTTCCGCTGCTGAGCAACACACCATTCAACCGGTACGCCACGGTGGCCGCACTGTTGAGGGGACCCCAGGTGTCGAACTGGGCCCGGTACAGATCGAAGGATCCCACCTGCAGGCTGACCTGACCGCCCGGCGTAAACCGCGGCTTTTTGGTCTCCAGATTGATGGCTCCGCCCGGACTGACCAGCCCGAAAACGATCGCAGAAGCGCCCTTGATGACCTGTACGCTCTCGGCCCCTTCGATAGCGGGCATCGAGGTGCTCACTTCCACCCCGTTTTTCAGGTAGGTAATGCCGCGAAAACCACGGGCACCGAACGTGCTGTTCGAATTGCCAAACGTGGCCCAGCTGTACGCCCCCGGAATGTTTTTGATCGCATCGTGGAGCGTGAGCGCCTCCTGCTGCGCCAGCAGACGGGCATCCACGACCGAGACCGTCTGCGGCTGGTTACGCACCTCTACCGGGAGGCGCGACATGGTGAAAAGTACCTGGCGGTTGGGCGAAGGCCGCCGCTCGCTGACCACCAGCTCGCCCAGCACATACGTCGCTTCTTCCAGTACCGGAAAGACCTTCTGGCGTCCGGGGTGCAGCGTGACCGGCTGGCTCCAGAGCACATAGCTGACATGCTGCACCACGAGCCGATAGGCTCCCGGCGGCGCCTGAATACGGAAGGCGCCCAGGCTGTCGGTCAAATCGGCATACGGCGTGCCCTCCAGAAATACGTGCGCGCCCACGACTGGCTGCTGGGTGGCAGACAGCACACGTCCTTCGAGCGTTGCCTGCGGCTGTGCCGCTGCGCCCAGTGCCCAGCAGAGCACCAAACTGACTGGTACCAACCGTTTCATGGCCGTCTCCGGAATGGTTTAACGGGATGTCGAAAAGGTTCGAACAGAAATTAAGATCAAATCTAAATAGCAACAATATCTCGTCTCGTCTCGTCTTCGCACAACTTTCGATTCGACCGGCCTGCGTCTTTTTCTGCCCGGCCGGTGGAAACTTCCAATCGGTCCCTGTACTTTGCGGACCGACGCCGACCACCCCTGACAACCGATGCGTATGCTGGCCCAGTTGCTTCAGCCCGAGGTGCAGGAACTCATCCGCACGCGCAATCTGCGCGCGCTGCGCGACGTGCTCGTCGAGTGGGAGCCCCCGGAGATCGCCGGGTTGATCGATCAGCTCCCCTCGCCCGACGACGTGGCCGTCTTTCGCCTGCTTCCGCGCGAGCTGGCCACCGAAGTCTTCGAATACCTGAGCACCGAAAAGCAGGAAGAGCTGATCGAAGCGCTGGCCCGCGAAAAAGACTGGCTGGCCCGGCTCCTGAACGAACTCTCCGACGATGACCGCACGGCCCTGCTCGAAGAGCTGCCCGGTCCCGTGGCCCAGCGGCTGCTGAACATGCTCGCGCCCGAGGAACGCGAGGTGGCCATCAAGCTGCTGGGCTACCCCGAGGACAGCGTCGGGCGGCTCATGACCACCGAGTACGTGGCCGTCCGCCCGCACTGGACCGTCCAGCAGGCGCTCGACCACATCCGCCGCTACGGCAAAGATAGCGAAACGCTCAACGTCATCTACGTCGTTGACGACAACTGGCGGCTGCTCGACGACCTGCGCATCCGTGAGCTGCTGCTGGCCGATCCGGATACGAAGATCGAAGAGTTGATGGACGGCCGCTTCGTGGCACTCAAGGCCACCGACGACCAGGAAACGGCCGTCCAGGTCTTCCGCGACTACGACCGCGTGGCGCTGCCCGTGACCGACACGGAGGGCGTGCTGCTGGGCATCGTCACGATCGACGACGTGCTCGACGTGGCCGAAGAGGAAGCCACCGAAGACATCCAGAAAATCGGTGGTATGGAGGCGCTCGAAGAGCCCTACATCTCGGCCTCGCTGGGCACACTCGTCAAAAAACGCGCCCGCTGGCTGGTGTTTCTTTTCCTGAGTGAAATGTTTACAGCTACGGCCATGGGCCGCTTCGAGCATGAAATCGCCCGGGCCGTCGTGCTGGCGCTGTTCGTGCCGCTGATCATCTCCAGCGGTGGCAACAGCGGTTCTCAGGCCGCCACGCTGATCATCCGCGCCATGGCCGTCGGCGAGATCACGCTGCGCGACTGGTGGCGGGTCATGCGCCGGGAAATCCTTTCCGGGCTGGCGCTGGGGACTATCCTGGGAGCCATTGGTTTTCTACGCGTATCGGTCTGGCAACTGGCCGGTATTTTTGATTATGGACCTTACTGGTACCTGATCGCCCTGACGATCTTTCTGGCGTTAATCGGCGTGGTGCTGTGGGGCACGCTGATCGGGTCGATGCTGCCCTTTCTTTTGCGACGGCTGGGACTGGACCCGGCCGTCTCCTCGGCCCCCTTTGTCGCCACCCTGGTGGACGTTTCCGGCATTATCATTTATTTCGAAGTAGCCCGGTTTATCCTGACCGGCACGCTGCTTTAGGAGCAGGCCAGTTCGTTCATGGCCCGGAGCAGGCGCTCCAGTGCGGGGCTCTCGGGTTGCAGGGCGCGGGCGGCTTCGACGGCCTGGCGCGTCTGTTCGGCATAACCTTCCTGCAGCAGTCGCCGCGCCAGCTTGAGCAGCGCCAGGGCGTCGGCCTGGCGGGCGACTTCCACTTCGGCCTGCGTCAGCAGCGGCTCCAGTCGACGAAGCTGTTCGGCCCGGTCCAGATGGCAGCGCCCGGCGGCCGTGTCGCCCCGGGCCAGCAACGCTCGCCCCGGGTGGTAGTGGGCGACGGCATGCCAGGGCCGCGCCTTCAGCACGCCTTCCAGCCAGGTGGCCGCTTCGTCCGGGCGCCCCATTCGCACCAGCAGCGTCCCCAGCGCCAGTCGGTAGTCGGGATTGTCGGGCGCCTGCTGCTGCGCCTTTCGGGCGGCGGCCAGCGCTTCCGGAAGCCGTCCTTCCAGTTCGTGCACCTGCCGGAGCCCGTCCCAGGCCTCGGCCAGCGTGCTGTCGAGCCGGCCCAGCTCGCGATAGGCGTGGCCGAGCTGCAGCCACGCGGCCGCCCGCAGGGTGCCTGTGGCCCGGTGCAGCGCCTGCCGGTACTGGCCGAGTGCTTCCCGGAGCTGTCCCTGCTGCTGGAGCACCCGCGCCAGCAACAGGCGGGCTTCGACATGGTCCGGTTGCAGCCGCAACGCTTCGCGGAGGGCCGCTTCGGCCGCGCGGAGCTGCCCCAGCTCGCGTAGCACGACGGCCTTCCACACGTAGCCATCCGGCCACGCCGGCGCCCGAAGAACCACACTGTCGGCCAGCGCCAGGGCCGTCGCCCGTTCGCCGGCCCGATAGGCCCGCTGCAACTGCCCTACCAGCGCCGTCGTGGTCGCGTCGGGCACGGGCGCCGGTCGCTCCGACCGGCAGCCAGACGCCAGCACCAGCAGCAGCGCTATGCCTGCGCCCCACAGCTGCGCCGCACGATGAGTTCGGCCTGCAGGTTGGCATGCACGGCCAGCCGTTTGCGACCTTCAATCTGGTCGATGAGGATGTTGGCGGCCCACCGGCCCTTCTCGTAAATCGGCTGATGAACGGTGGTCAGCGGCGGACAGGTGTACTGCGACACGGGGAGATCGTCGAAGCCCACGACGGCCATCTGGTCGGGCACGCGCACGCCCGCTTCGTAGAGGGCCAGCAGCGCCCCGATCGCCATCGTGTCGCTGGCGCAGAAGACGGCCGAAAAGTCCGGACCTTTTTCCAGCCAGCGCCGCATGATTTCGTAGCCCGAGCGCTGCGAGTAGTCGCCGATCTCAATGAGCGCTTCCTGGACCTCGGCGCCGGCATCCTGCAGCGCCTGCAGGTAGCCCGCGCGGCGGTCGCGCGTCTCCTGCAGCTCCGGATGCCCCAGGATGGCCGCTACGCGCCGATGCCCCAGGCGGCACAGGTGCCGGACGGCCCGGTAGGCCCCGCCGAAGTTGTCCACGTCCACCGAGCTGACGTCCGGGTAGGCCGGATCGTGCCCGACCAGCACGGCCGGCGTCCCCCGCTCCCGCAACGTGTCGATCACGCGCTCGGCCACCTCCGAGGTGAGCAGCACAAAGCCGTCGAAACTGTGCTCGTTCAGCAGCCGATCCTCCAGCTCCTCTTCGGCGTCGCCCGAGAGCATCGAAAGCGACACGTAATAACCACGCTGAACGCACTGCTCGAAAATCCCCAGGTGCAGTAGCGTCCAGAAGCCGTTCGCCAGTGCCTCGTTGCCCCGGCGTGGCGTCAGGATGCAGATCTCGTAGGTGCGGCGGGTGGCCAGGCTGCGCGCGACCGAGCTGGGCCGGTAGTTGTACTTTTTGATCACCTCCAGCACGCGCCGCCGCGCCTCCTCGCTCACGTTCGGGTGGTTGTTGAGCACGCGCGAGACGACCGAGCGCGACACGCACGCCAGGCTTGCCACCTGATCGATCGTCAGCTTCTCCATGCTCCCCTCCTCCGGATACGGTCCGGGTTTATTTCAGACCCAGATGTTCGAGCACCTCGTCCGGACATCCTTTCCATTCGGCCACGGCCGTGTTGCCCATGTACTGCAGGTCTTCCATGCCCATCTTGCTCGACCAGAAGCCCGAGGCCACCAGATCCCGAAAGCTGTTGAAAAAGGCCACGCCCGGCGCCATCTCGGGCGGTGCCACGTCGGGATAGGCGATCAGGTCGAGCATCTCCTGCTGCTGGCTCCGGTTGCATTCGACGAATGGCGCCCCGTAGCGCTGCAGGCACTGGTAGTCGAGCCAGGCCAGCCCGCCCCGGATGGCCGTCTGCCGCCGCTCCAGCCCCGGAATGAGCGGATCGCTCATGATGAAGTCGATGAAGGCCGGCACGCCGGCATCGCTGGCACTGCCCGAGCGCTCGTCGGCCGGAATGATCCAGTCGGCCAGCACCGTCACGGTCCGGTACTCGTGCTCGGTGAAAAACTGCCGCCGGTAGTCCGGGCCTGGTTGCGTCTGGCCCCGTCGCTGTTGCGCCTGTTGCACCTCCTCGGGGCGGCATCCGAAACTGAACGTCGGCGCCGCCGCCATCAACGCCAGCAGCTTGAGTGCGTCCCGTCGATTCAATTCGCTCATAGGTTGCCCTGTTTGCGCTGTTCGACAATGTAGTCCGCCGTGCGCCAGGCCAGCGCCAGAATCGTCCACGTCGGGTTCTTGTGCGGCATCGACACGAACGGCCCGGCATCCACCACGAACAGGTTCGGCACGTCGTGCGCCTGGCAGAACGGATTCAGCACCGAGGTCTTCGGATCACGTCCCATGCGCGTGGTGCCCGCCTCGTGGATGATCTCGCCCGGCTTCGTAATGCCGTAGCCCCGCTCCGGCCCCGGCATCTCGTCGAGCGGCTCGCCGCCCATCGCCCGGATGATCTCCCGCCCCGTCTCCTGCATGTGCCGCGCCTGGCGGATCTCTTCGTCGCTCCACTTCACGTGGAAGCGCAGCACCGGAATGCCGTAGCGATCCACCACGTTCGGATCGACCGTGCAATAGTTCTCGTAGCGGGCGATCATCTCGCCGCGCCCCGAAAAGCCCACGATCGCCCCGTAGAGCTGGCGGTAGTCCTCCTTGAGCTGCAGGCCGTAGCCTCCGCCGCCTTTCGGACGGGGCCGACCATCCGGGCCGGGCAGCCGACCGTTGAGCCGGTGAATGCCCGCCCCGAAGCCGTAGCCCGGCATGCGGCGCCCGCCCCACACCTCCAGGTGATACCCGCGCGGAAAGTCCAGCTTCTGGTTGTAGGCCCACCAGGGAATGTAGATGTGCATGCCGCCCACGCCGTCCTCGTTGTGCGGCAGGTTCTTGACCAGCGCCGGGATGAAGCCCGCCACGCTCGTGCCCGTCGAGTCCATCAGGTAGCGCCCCACCAGCCCACTCGAATTGGCCAGGCCGTTTTCGTAGCGCGGGCCGCGCGAGTTAAGAAGCAGCCGCGCCGTCTCGCAGGCACTGGCCCCCAGCACCACGATCCGCGCCCGCACCTGCCGCTCCTGCATCGTCTCCTTGTCGATGTAGGAGACGCCCCGCGCCCGCAGATTCTCGTCCACCAGAATCTCCCGCGCCATGGCGTTCGGGATGATCGTCAGCCGGCCCGTCTCCAGCGCGGGCGGAATCAGCACGTAGCTCGAGGCGAAGTTGGCCCGCACCGTGCAGCCCCGGTTGCATTGCGAGCAGTAATGGCAGGCCGGCCGGCCGTTGAGCGGCCGCGTCAGGATCGACAGCCGCGAGGCCAGCACCGGAATACCCAGCTTCTCGCAGGCCTTTGCCACCAGCAGCTCGTAGCAGCGCGGCTTCGGCGGCGGCAGAAAAATGCCGTCCGGCTCGTTGTAGAAGTTGTCCTTCGACCCGAACACCCCGATCAGGCGATCGACTTTGTCGTAGTAGGGCGCCAGGTCTTCGTAGCCGATCGGCCAGTCGTCGCCGTAGCCGTCGCGGCTTTTACCCTTGAAGTCGTCGGGCCCGAAGCGGAGCGAGATGCGGCCCCAGTGGTTGGTCCGCCCGCCCAGCATCCGTGCCCGGAACCACATCCAGTCGGTCCCTTCGTCTTTCAGATAGGGCTCGCCAGGGATCTCCCAGCCGCCGTAGCAGGCGTCGAACTCCCCGAAAGGACGCTCCACCGTCGAGGCGCCGCGCCGGGGCGACTCGTAGTTCCAGGAAAACATGGCGCCGTCGCGGGCGACGTCCCACATCGGTCCCGCCTCGAGCATCACCACGTTGGCCCCGGCCTGCGTCAGCACGTAGGCGGCCATGCCGCCCCCGGCCCCGGAACCGATAATGCACACGTCGTACGCCGGGGCCCGTTCAAGCACCTGAGGCATCGGCAAACTCCGGCTGCTTCGACAAACAGTTAACGTACCGTGAAGTATAGGCGAGAGCGGTTACAGACTCAAGTCCGGGCACCGCCTCCCTGCATTTTGGAACCGGTCCCGAAATGCCAAACCCCTTGCGTACGGTGGCTTTAGCGCCGGATCATTGGAAAGGCAACCAGACGAAACGTCAGAACGATGTCGGTGAACGCTACAATGAGCACGCCTGTCTTCGCCGTAAGTCCGACCGCCGAAGGGACGCAGCGCGAGCGGGTGCCGGTGCGGATCTTCGACAATCCGGCGCAGCTCGCCCGCGAGGTGGCCCGGCGCATCGCCGAGCTGATCCGGGAGCGTCAGGCCGAAGGCCGTACGGTGGTGCTGGGTCTGCCCACGGGTTCCACGCCCATCGGCGTCTATCAGGAGCTGATCCGCATGCACCGGGAAGAAGGGCTCGACTTTTCCAACGTGATCACCTTCAACCTGGACGAATACTACCCCATGCAGCCGGATAGCCTGCAGAGCTACCACCGGTTCATGCGGGAAAATCTTTTCGACCACCTCAACATTCCGCCCGAAAACATCCACATTCCGCGCGGCGACATTCCCCCGGAAGAAGTCGAGGCGCACTGCCAGGCCTACGAGGAGGAAATCCGCAAAGTCGGCGGGCTGGACCTGGTGCTGCTGGGCATCGGGCGCAGCGGCCACATCGGCTTCAACGAGCCGGGCTCGGGCCCCGAGACGCGCACGCGGCTGGTGGTGCTCGACGAAATCACGCGCAAAGACGCCGCCAGCGACTTCTTCGGTGAAGAAAACGTGCCGCGCCACGCCATCACGATGGGCATCGGCACGATCCTCGAAGCCCGCGAGATCATCCTGATGGCCACCGGCGAGCACAAGGCGCCTATTGTCCGCCGGGCCGTCGAGGAACCGCCCGACCGCCAGGTGCCGGCCAGCTTCCTGCAGACGCACCCGAACGCCGCCTTCTACCTGGACCGCGCGGCCGCCAGCGAACTGACCCGTGAAAAGACCCCCTGGCTCGTGCGCGAGGTGGTCTGGGACAAGCCGATGGCCAAGCGGGCCATCATCTGGCTTTCGGAAAAGCTAGGCAAGGCGATTCTCAAACTCGAGGCGGCCGACTTCTACCGGAATCACCTGCACAGCCTCGTGCACGCCTACCCCGATGTCGATGCGCTCTGCCTGGAGATCTTCGAAGACCTGCGCCAGCGCATCGTCTATCCCCACCAGCTCTTCAAGCGCCAGCGCGTGATCGTCTTCAGTCCGCACCCGGACGACGACGTGATTTCGATGGGCGGGATGCTCGACAAGCTGGTGGCCAATCAGAACGAGGTGATCGTCGCCTACATGACGAACGGCTCGGTGGCCGTCTTCGACGCCGACGTGCGGCGCTACCTCCGCTTCGTCGAGCTCAGCCACGACATTCTGGGGCTGGAAGGCGAAGCGCTCGAACGCTTCCGGGCGCGCCAGCAGGAAATCCTGGACTTCTTCGCCCGCAAAAAGCCGGGCGAGGTGGATCTGGAGGTGATCCAGAAGCTCAAGGCGCACATTCGCTACGCCGAGGCGGTGGCGGCCATCGAAGTGGTGGGCCTGACGGCCGAGCACGCCCGCTTTCTGGACATGCCCTTCTACAAGACGGGCACCGTCCGCAAAGACCCCATCGGGGAGGCTGACATTCGCATCGTGCACGACCTGCTCGAAGAAATCCGCCCGCATCACATCTTCGTGGCGGGCGACCTGTCGGACCCGCACGGCACGCACCGCATGTGCTACACGGCCATCCAGCAGGCGCTGCAGCGCTACCACCGGGCGCACCCGCGCGAGGAGTGGCCGCTGGTGTGGCTCTACCGGGGCGCCTGGCAGGAATGGGAGGTGCACCAGGCCGACGTCTTTCTGCCCATGTCGAAGGCGGACCTCGACCGCAAGATCGAGGCCATCTTCAAACACGAGAGCCAGAAAGACCGGGCCATGTTTCCGGGTGCCTACGACGACCGGGAGTTCTGGCAGCGCGCCCGCGATCGCAACCGGGGCACGGCCGAAACGCTCAACCGCCTCGGCCTGCCCGAATTCTATGCCGCCGAAGCCTTCGTCACCTGCTATGAGATGCCCTGAACCCTGGAGCCGGGCCGGCTGTCTGGCCGTCTGTTTCGGCTTCCTCCGGCTGCTTCTGGACGCTTCGACGGTGGCCGGGCAGCCGGTCATGGCTCCGGATTCGCTGTTGCCTTTTGCGCCCCGCACCTACGTCTGCTACCGAAGCGATCGGCCGCTTCACATCGACGGCCGCCTCGACGAACCCGCCTGGCAGGCCGCCCCGTGGAGCGCGCCGTTTGTGGACATCGAAGGACCACGCCGCCCACCCCCACCCTACCGCACCCGCGTCAAGCTGCTCTGGGACGACACGTACCTCTACATTGGCGCCGAGCTGGAAGAACCCCACCTGTGGGCCACGCTGACCCGGCGCGATACGGTCATCTTCTACGACAACGACTTCGAGGTTTTCATCGACCCCGACGGCGATACGCACGCCTACTACGAACTGGAGATCAACGCGCTGGGGACCGTCTGGGACCTGCTGCTGCTCAAACCCTACCGCGACGGCGGCCCGGCCCTCGACGCCTGGGACATCCGGGAGCTGCAGGCGGCCGTGGCGCTCGACGGCACGCTGAACGATCCGTCCGATACAGATCGCGGCTGGACCGTCGAGCTGGCCCTTCCCTGGACCGTGCTCGAAGAAGCGGCCCCCGAAGGGCGTCCGCCCCGACCCGGCGAACAGTGGCGGATGAACTTCTCGCGCGTGCAGTGGCAACTGGAGGTAGTCGACGGCCGCTACCGCAAACGTCGGGATCCGGCAACTGGCCGCCCCCTTCCCGAATCGAACTGGGTCTGGTCGCCGCAGGGCGTCGTCAACATGCACCTGCCCGAACGCTGGGGCTACGTGCAGTTTTCGGCGCGGGTGGCCGGCACCGGAACCGAGCCGTTCCGTCCCGATCCGGACGAACCGGTACGCTGGAAGCTCCGCCAGCTCTACTACCGCCAGCGGCTGTTCCGGGAGCGGCACGGCCGCTTTGCCCGCACCCTCGACGAGCTGGAGGTCCCCGCCAACCGGCACACGCGCTACCGCCTGACGCTCCAGACTACCGAAAGCCTCTACGAAATCACGGCCGCGCTGCCCGACGGCGCACGCCTGCACCTTCGCGAAGACGGACGGATCTGGAAAACCCGACCCGATACCCCATGACCCGCAGGGAGTTGCTGCAACGTCTCGGGGCCGGCCTTGCCGCGCTGGCCCTTGGCTGTCGCCCTGAATCCACCACGCCGCGCTACAAGCACTGGGCCTGGATGGGCGCCAGCGTGGGCAACGACGACGAAGCCCGCCGGACCTTCGCCCGTCTGAAAAGCAGCGGCATCGATGCGCTCCTGCTTCACGAAAACCGGGAAGAAGGACCGGCCTTCTACGAACGCCTGATCCCACTTGCGCAGACCGAAGGGCTCGAGCTGCACGCCTGGATCCCCACCATGATGCGGGCCGAACTGCTCGAGACGCATCCCGACTGGTACGCCGTCAACCGCGAGGGCGTCTCGACGGCCGAAAAGCCCCCCTACGTGGACTACTACCGCTTCCTTTCGCCCTGCGTGCCCGGCGTGCGGGCCTACCTGGCCGACTACTACGACCGCATGGCCCAGATCGAAGGACTGGCCGGCCTGCACCTCGACTACATCCGCTTCCCCGACGTGATCCTGCCCATCACGCTCCAGCCGAAGTACGGGCTCGTGCAGGACCGCGAGTATCCGCCCTTCGACTACGGCTACCATCCTGAATGCCGGGCGCAGTTCAGCGCGCAGACCGGCCTCGACCCGCTCGAGCTGGAAGACCCGTCGGCCAACGAAGCCTGGCGGCAGTTTCGTTACGATCAGATCACGGCCGTGGTACGCCAGATCGCCGAGCGCGTGCATGCGCGGGGCAAACCACTGACGGCCGCCGTCTTTCCCACGCCGGAGATCGCCCGCACGCTGGTGCGCCAGGACTGGCTCCGCTGGCCGCTCGACGCCGTCATGCCCATGATCTACCACAACTTCTATGACAAGCCGGTAGCCTGGATCGAGACGGCCACGCGAGAAGGCGTCGACGCGCTCGGCGGCCGCATGCCGCTCTACAGCGGGCTGTTCGTGCCGGCACTCACCCCCGAGGAGCTGGCGCAGGCCATCGACTACGCGCTGGCGGGCGGCGCTTCGGGCATTTCGCTTTTCAACGTGGAATCGCTGACCGACGCGCACTGGCAGGTGCTGCAGGCCCGGCTGACACGGTGAGCCCTTCATCCCGAGCCGACGTCGGCCGCCAGCAGCCGTCGGGCCAGCAGCAACGCGCCTTCGACCGGCCGCCGCCGCTGCACCTCGACGAACCAGTCCGGCCAGCGCCGGGCAAGCTGGTCGCGCAACCGGGCCACGTAGAACGGCTCGTTCATCAACCCTCCGGCCAGGGCCATGCGGGGGGCCACGTCGTTGCCGAGTCGCTGCAGAAGCCATCTGACCTGTTCGACCAGCCGGGCCACCTGATCGTCCACGATGTGCCGCGCCACCGAATCGCCCGTACGCGCGGCCTCCAGCACGACCGGCGCGAACTGCTGCAGCGGCCAGTGCTCCTGATAGACGCGGTGGATGATGGCGTCGCGTTCGCTGAGCTGAAAGCGCTCGGCCAGCAGCGCCTGCAGTCGTGTGGGCGGCCCGCCGTCGAGCGCGTGGGCGACGGCCTGCAGCCCGGCGCGGGCGATGGCAAAGCCACTCCCTTCGTCGCCCAGCAGGTAGCCCCAGCCGCCGGCCACTTCGATCCGCCCCTGCAGCGTACGGGCCAGAATGACCGAGCCGGTCCCTGCCACCAGGACGACGCCGCTCCCTCCTTCAAAGGCCGCCTCCAGCGCAATCTCCGCGTCGTGGACCACCCGTACCTGCACGGCGCGCCCGCCGTCGCCAAGCACCTGCTGGAGCCGTCGGGCCAGCAGCTCCTGGTCTTTCAGGCGACCGCATCCGGCAATGCCCGCGCATACGGAAAGCACCGACACCTCGGGGAAATGGCGCAGCGCCTGTTCGATCAACTCCTGCAGGACGGCCACGGTCTGTTCGAAGCCGACCCGTTGCAGGTTGGCGCCCGGCCCGACCAGCCGCACGGGTTCGCTCCGGGCATTCGGCGTCACGGCCAGCAGCTCGGTCGACGAGCCGCCTACATCCAGACCGACGAGCAGCGATTGCGCGGAATGTTCCATGTTTCAAGCACTTGGCATTGGCCGGCGCCTTTTACCTTTCATTTATTCCTGCGCTTCCAGCAGGACGCCTTCTGTTCACGATTTTCTATCAAAAAGAAATCTCGAGAAGCCTGCTCGGCGCAAGAAACAGCAGCAGCCCGTCCGGTGCAACCTGGTAACGCTCCCAAAATCACACTTTTTTCAGTGGAACCGATCCCAAAGTACGCAGCCGCCTTGCTGAAGCCTGTGGTCCACCCTATTATGAAAACCACATTAAGGCGAAGACAAAAATTTTCCAACCAAGCTGTCCAAAGCTATGGAACGTTGCTACAAGAGGCTCCGCAGACGTCTGCTGTTGCTGAGCGTGCTGCTGCTGAGCGCCTCGGCGGCCTACGCCCAGTTCGAGGTGCGAGGCGTCGTGCGCGCAGCCGACGACAACAGTCCCCTGCCGGGCGTCAACATCGTGGAGGTGGGCACCATGAACGGGACCACCACCGACGCCGACGGCAACTTCGTGCTCACCGTCAGCAGCCCCCAGGCCACGCTCCGATTTTCGTTCGTGGGATACGAAACGCAGGACGTGCCGCTCAACGGCCGCAACTACCTGGAGGTGCTGCTGCAACCGACCGTGGCCCAGCTGGGCGAGGTCGTGGTCACGGCGCTGGGCATCGAGCGGGAAGCCCGGGCCGTAGGCTACGCCATCAGCCAGGTAAGCGCACAGGACCTGGTCACGGGCACCGAGACCAACTTCGGCAATCTGCTGCAGGGCAAGGTGGCCGGCCTGCAGATCAATCCGACGGCCGGTGGCCCGGGCTCCTCGACCCGCATCGTGATCCGCGGCGTTTCGTCGCTCACCGGCGACAACCAGCCGCTGATCGTGGTCGACGGCGTGCCGATCGACAACTCGACGATCGGTTCGGCCGGCATGTGGGGTGGCTTCGACGGGGGCGACGGCATCTCCAGTCTGAATCCCGAAGACATCGAGAGCATCTCGGTGCTGAAAGGCGCTGCGGCCGCTGCGCTTTATGGCACCCGTGCCCGCAACGGCGTCATTCTGATCAACACGCGCTCGGGCAAGGGGCGGCGCGGCCTGAACGTCGAGTTCAGCACCACGCTCACGGCCGAAGAAGGGCTGGTCGGCTTTTCAGATTATCAGAACATCTACGGCCAGGGTTCTCAGGGGAAAAAGCCTGCTACCCAGGCCGAAGCGTTACAGTTTGGTCTTTCGAGCTGGGGCGCGAAGCTGGACGGGTCGCCCGTCATTCAGTTCGACGGTGTGGCCCGGCCCTACCGGGCCGTCAACCGGCGGCTGGAAGATTTCTACCGCACAGGACTTTCGGCGCGCAACACGCTGAGCATTTACGGTGGGCAGGAGAACGCGGCCGTTTATTTTTCCGTCACCCAGCTCGACGCGCAGAGCATCGTGCCGGGCTCGGGCCTGCAGCGCACCTCGCTGACGCTGCGCGGCACGGCCACACTGGGGCGTTTTACCGTCGATGCCAAGGCCAACTATGTCAATGAGCTGGCCGACGATCGTCCCCGTCTGTCCGACAGCCCGGGCAACGCAAACTGGACCATCGCCTTCCTGCCACCCAACGTCGATCCGAAAACGCTGAAGCCGGGTTATACCGAAGAAGGCACCGAGCTGCAGTTCTCCGACAACATCTACGCAACGAACCCCTGGTGGGTGGTCAATCGCTTTCAGTCGGACGACGACAAAGATCGCCTCATCGGCGCCCTGGACGTCGAATATCGGCTGACCGACTGGCTCGCGATCGAGGGCCGCACCGGCCTGGACTGGTACACGCTCCGTCGCCGGAGCGTCACGCCCTGGGGCACGGCCTATCGACCTGGCGGCGACCTGTCGGAAAACGAATGGCGCGTCCTTGAAAGCAATACGGACGTGCTGCTGAAGGCCCGGCACCAGCTGACCACGTCGTTGGGGCGCCTGGACCTGAACGCGTACGGCGGAGGGAGCGTCCGCTGGCGACAGACCGAAATGCTGGGCGCTTTTGGCTCCGAATTCAAGGTGCCCGGGCTCATCACCATCTCCAACACCAGCAATCAGTCGCCACAGTACGACTTTTCCGAAAAGCAGATCAACTCGCTTTACGGTGCCCTGGAGATAGGCTACAATGACTACCTGTTCCTGAACCTGACCGCCCGCAACGACTGGTCCTCGACGCTGCCGCCGGACAACAACAGCTACTTCTATCGTCGGTCAGTGCCAGTTTCGTCTTCAGCGACGTGCTGCCGGTGCCCTCGTGGCTGAGTTTCGGTAAAATCCGGGCCGCCTGGGCCCAGGTGGGAAGCGACACGGATCCCTACATGCTCAACCTGACCTACGTGCTGGACAACACGTCGCACCTTGGCCAGCCGCTTGGATATATCGGGCAGAACTCCGTCCCGCTGTTCAACCTGAAGCCCACCACCACCACCGAAACGGAGCTGGGCGTCAACCTGGAGTTTCTGAACAATCGCCTGGGATTGGACCTGACGTGGTACCGGCGTGAAACCACCGATCAGATTCTCTCGACCTCAATTTCAGAGGCTTCAGGCTTCGGCGCCCGCGTCATCAACGCCGGCGCACTGCGCAATCAGGGCGTGGAACTGTTGCTGCGTGGGACCCCGCTTCAGACTTCACAGATGTTCTGGAATCTTAGCGTCAATTTTGCGAAAAACATCAGCAAAGTGCTCGCGCTGGCCGGCGACCAGACCGTTCTGGTACTGGACCAGAGCCGTAGACAGACGGCCTGGATCACGGCCGAAGTAGGCAAGCCCTACGGCACGATCTGGGGCTACCGCTACCTGCGGGACGATCAGGGACGCATCGTGCACGACGACAGCGGGCTGCCCATGCGCGATCCAGAACGCGTCGTGCTGGGCCGCGGCACGCCCGATTGGACGGCCGGCTTCCTTTCCGAACTCGGCTACAGAAATCTGAACGTGTCTCTGCTGATCGATGTCAAATGGGGCGGCCAGCTCTTCTCGGCAACCAATGCCTACGCCTACAGTGTGGGTCTGCACAAAAACACCTTGAAAGGCCGCGCCGAGTGCGACGCTGTGGCCGATCCCATCAACGGCTATCCGTCAACCGGCTGCATGGTGGGCGAAGGCGTCAACCAGCAGGGACAGCCCAACACCGTGAAGGTCCTGCCGCAGGCTTACTATGGCCGTATTGCCAGCCAGATTGCCGAGGAGTTCGTCTACGACGCCAACTTCATCAAGCTGCGCGAGCTGCGCATTGGCTATCGGATTCCGGATCGATGGCTGATGCGCACGCCGCTGCGGTCGTTGACCGTCGCGCTTGTGGGCCGCAACCTGGCCTACCTCTACAACACGGTCCCCAACGTGGACCCCGAGTCCAGCTACAACAACGGCAACGCCCAGGGCCTGAAACTGGCCGGCGTGCCGCAGACGCGCAGCCTGGGCCTCAGCATCAACGCCCGTTTCTAAGTCCACCAACCGGTAGAGCCAACCATGTATCGCAATAAAGCCATGAACCGCACGCGCCTGCTGAGATGGCCAGAAAGCCTGCTCGTCCTGCTCATCGCCGTGCTTCTCGCCTCGTGCGATGCGCTGAGCGACTTCGGCGACATGAACGTCGATCCCACGCAGGCCTCCACCATCGATCCCGGCATGCAGTTTTCCACGGTACAGCTGGCCACAGCCGGCTCCCGCTACGAAACCTGGCGCGTCAACCTGATCTATGGCGAAGCTATCGTGCAGCACCTGGCCCATACCTGGTGGGCCGGCGACAAGTACACCTTCAACGAAGACTGGGCGACTTCGCTGTGGCGCACCGCCTATTCAGGCGCGGGAGTGTCCTGGCGCGCCGCTGTCAAAAACATCGAAGACCTGAAGGCTCGTCTTGAGGAAGCGAAGGCTAACGGAGAGTCGGTTGACAACCTACTGGCCGCCGTACGAATCTGGCGCGTGCTGATCTACCACCGCATTACCGACACCTACGGGGATACGCCTTACTCCGAGGCGGGCAAAGGTTATCTGGAAGGCATTTTCGCGCCCCGTTACGACCCGCAGCAGGAGATCTACATGGACATGCTGAAGGAGCTGGAAGAGGCCGTGGCCCAGTTCGATCCATCTCAACCCACGTTCGGCAACGCGGACCTCGTTTACGGGGGGGACATCACGAAATGGAAGAAGTTCGGCAACGCCCTCATGCTGCGGCTGGCCATGCGGCTGGTGAAGGTCGATCCGGCTACCGCTCAGCAGTGGGCCGTCAGGGCCATCAACGGCGGCGTAATGGAAAGCAACGACGACATTGTCTACATGCGCCATCAGACCGGCCCCTCTACCGGACCGGCCGGCATCAACACCAATGCCAACAGCGAAGTGTTTGCCGTGGACGTTCCGCGGCTCAGTCAGACGTTCGTTAACTGGCTTAAAGCGCATAACGACCCGCGCCTGCCTGTTCTTGGGGCCGTCATCAAGGACGGACAGGTCATCACCGATCCGACCGAGCAGAAAGGCATGCCCAATGGCTACGACGCCAACACGATCCAGAACCACCCGAGCTGGACGGGAAGCCTTGATGACTATTCGCGGGTCAATCCGCTGCTGACCGGCCTGGACGATCCATTTTTCTTTGTGACCTACGCCCAGACGGCCCTGCTGCGGGCCGAAGCGGCCGTGCGCGGCTGGACGAGCGAAGACCCGGCCACACTTTACGCCGAAGGGGTCCGGGCCGCCATGAAGCAACTGTCGCTCTACGATGCGAGCGGGGCGGCCGACATCGACGACGCAGCGATCGACGCCTACCTGGCCGCCAATCCGCTCAGCAGCGACCCCGACGAAGCCCTGCGCCAGATTAACGAACAGTACTGGGCTGCCACGTTCCTTGACGGCATCGAAGCCTGGGCCAACTGGCGCCGCAGCGGCTATCCCGTACTGGAGCCGGCACCGGTCGATGACCCCAATCCCTACCCGGGTAACGTGACCAACGGCCAGATCCCGCGGCGGCTGACCTATCCGCCTTCCGAGGGCGTGCTGAACGCGGAAAACTACCAGGAAGCCCTCAGCCGTCAGGGGCTGCGCGGCGACCCCAGCGACATGGCCGTGCCCGTCTGGTGGGACCGGCAATGAACCTCCCCGGCCGGTTCCCACAAAGGCCCGCACGCCCTCCGGCGGCGGGCCTTTTTTCAATCCTGTTCCTGGGCATTATGGTGCATGTGTGCGGAATCCCATAACCACGCCTCACTCCCCGGGCAGAGATCCTTGTTATTTGCTGGCCCAGTAAACCAGCCAGTACAGCGCATCGGCGGTTCCATCCATGGTGGGTTCATTCGTTGCATAATCACCCCGATCATCATGATAAACCACAAGAGCAGGCTGTACCGCGGCAAATTCGTCCGGATCAACAAGCGATAAGCCTTTGAGATTTCGATATACATGAATTGATACCGGTCCATCTACCAGTCCTCCTGAAACAACCCGTTGCGTTAATACCCAGATGCTGGTGTGGATGTCTTCGGGATATTCACCTCCATGTGGTACTCCAGTAAAAAAGGATGTGCCCCAGGGATTTCGTCCGAGCAACCAGTCTCGATGCCGGATAATCAACTGGTGATATTGCAAGTCCCCTGTCATTTGCTCGTAAAGTAATCCCTGGGTGATTACTGCACTTACCAAGTTATTAGAGCACCAGAGGAATGGTACGCCAATACCAAACGGATTATTGCGCGCACGTTTCTGTATAGCTTCTAATCCCATACGATAAAACGTCGCCAGAGACTCCTGAAACGCAACATCTACCAGCGGATACAGAGCAAAATGGCCAACATTAACAAAAGGATAATATTCATAATGTGCCATGGTATCTTGTAGCATCCAGGATGTAGCACCAATCTGCCGGGCATATTGCATGGCATCCTGTAAGTAGTAAGGATTATGCGTTGCCTTAAACAGCTCGGCCGCTCCCCATTCCATATCGTCAGCCCAGGTGCGCTCAGTGTATCGATAAGGGGCTCCGTAGGAGTTACCCTGTTGGTAGCCTTCGTGCGCTTTTCCCAGCGCATATACCTCCTCTGCGGCATTCAAGCAACGAAGGGCAAACGCCGTGTCTCCATGAGCGAGCCAGATACGATAAGCCATGGCCATAGCCGCAGCATACCGTCCGGCCAGATTAGCAATACCTGTGGCCTCACTCAGATAGTGCCCCAAGCCCTGGGGGTGTCCGGTTGCTACATAAGCCACCCGATAGCTGCCCGGCCCCCATCCATAATCTGAACGATCTTGCTGAGGCCACTTCCAGCCAATATGGTCCCGATCGTCACCTACCTGATGGATTAATACATTGGGCTCCGGATGCAACCGAAAGAGCCAGTCCAGTCCCCAACGAGCTTCATCCAGTACGTCCGGTACACCGTTAGGAAACGACTGCCCCAGCGCATTGACCCGATCAGCAAATTGATTTGGCGCCAATTCATAGGTCAGAAGCAACCGTGCCGTTGCATTACTGGCAGTAAGCAAATACTTCAGTTGATCTCCCGCATCATGCCATCCTCCATGAACATCAACATATGTAGAATCTGGCCAGGGCCCGTAAAATGTACGTCCATCCATTCGATGACAAACAGTATCCAGAAAAGGATTATATCCACATCGTTGCTGTCGCATAAAAGACAGAATAGCATCGGGTAGCATCTGATAGGATGTGTCGTGAACGACAAAAGGATCAGAAAAAGTATCGCCGATACGGATAACATACCGCCCCGGCTGCTGAAGCCGGGAAAAATCGGCTGCATAATAGAAATCAAAAGGTTTCCAAGATACCTGTAAAGGCTGCAAAGAAAGCTGCATTACCTCTTGATCTGTATCTACATTTATTATTACCCCACTTTCCAAAATAGGATTGGTACTAAAAATTATAGCTTCTTTAAAATCACTAGGAAGATACCCAACCAAATTGAGTCGGATATATACAGCTGATTCAGGATAATGTTGGAAAGCAAAGAATGCGAATAAAAGAATTAGCCCAGCAATTTTAGCAATTCGCATAACATGTTTTTATTCTATTTTAAACAAAGAGCTTTCTTCGATCAAGTGGAAGCGATTCCAAAATAAAGTAAGGACTTGCCCATAATCTAAGTTTTTAGCTTTTTAAAAGGCAAAAGACATCTGCTCTACCATGCGATTTTTGAGGTTTGCAATCATTGTATCAGGCATTCTTGGACATGTTGCACTGGCCCGGCACCCCGAGCGCCTGACCGTTTACTGGGGCGTGGTTGCCAACCAGGACAACGGCCGGGCCCGCTGGGAACTGACCCTGGTCAACCAGGACACCGTGGCGCTGCCCGCCTCGGGCTGGACACTCTATTTCAACTTCATGCGTCCGATCCTGCCTGAAAGCGCCCCGCCTTCGGTGCGGCTCACGCACGTCAACGGCGACTTCTACCGCCTGGACCCCACCGACACGTTCGCGCCGCTGCCGCCGGGCGCACGCCGCACGCTGTCGTTCGAATCGATGGGTCCCCTCATCAAGGCCATCGACGCTCCCTCGGGGCTCTACCTCGTCTTCCAAGAGGCGCCGAACCGTCCGGTCCCGATCCAGGATGTGCGCGTGCTGCCCTTCGCCTCGGAGTTTCAGACGCGACGGCATCTGGCCGATCGGCTGCCTGTGCCCACACCGGCCCTGCGCTACTACCGGAACGCCCCGCTCCGACTGCTGCCGGCCGACAGTCTGACGCCGGTCATCCCAACCCCGCGCCATCTTACGCGCCGGGAAGGGCACTGGACGCTCGACCGCACGGCCGCCATCGCCTACGATCCCGCCCTGGCCCGCGAGGCGGCCTTCCTGGCCGACGTACTGGCGTCGCTGCTGGACGCACGGCCCCTCCTGCTGGAAGGCGCCGACCAGCCCGCCACGATCCGCCTGCGCCTCGGCGCGGTTCGCCTGCCCGACGGCCCGGCCGGCCCGGAGGCCTACCACCTGATCGTGGACCCGGAAGCGGGCATCACGCTCACCGGCACCGACGCGGCCGGGGTCTTCTACGGTATCCAGACACTGCAACAGCTCATCGATCCGTCCTTCTATCGACAGACGTCCGAGGCCATCCCGATCCCGGCGCTCGAAGTGCGTGATGCGCCGCGCTTCGGCTACCGGGGCCTGCACCTCGACGTGGCTCGCAACTTTCATCCGAAGGAGGTGGTGCTCCGGTTGCTCGACCTGATGGCGCGCTACAAGCTCAACCGGTTCCACTTTCACCTGACCGACGACGAGGGCTGGCGCCTGGAGATCGAGGGCCTGCCCGAACTGACCGAAGTGGGTGGCTGCCGCGGCCACACCGAAACGGAAGCAACCTGCCTGGTGCCGTCCCATGGTTCCGGACCGATCCCCGGCCGGCCGCCTGGAAGCGGCTACTACACGCGCGAAGACTTTGTCGAAATCCTGCGCTACGCCACGGCCCGGCACATCGAGGTGATCCCCGAGATCGACGTGCCCGGCCATGCCCGCGCGGCCATCAAAGCCATGGAAGCCCGCTATGCCCGCCTGAAGGCGGCCGGCCGCCCGGAAGCCGAGGCGGCCGCCTACCGGCTCGTCGACCCGGCCGACACGTCCGTCTACCGCTCCGTGCAGGGCTGGAACGACAACGTGATCAACGTCTGCCTGCCCTCGACCTACCGCTTTCTGGAAAAGGTGGTGGACGAACTCCGGCGGCTCTACGACGAAGCCGGGGCGCCGCTCCGCGTGGTGCACACCGGCGGCGACGAGGTGCCGCACGGGGCCTGGGCCGGCTCGCCCGCCTGCCGGGCCGTCATGCAGGCCGAAGGCCTCGACGATCCGGCCGCGCTGCAGCAGTACTTCCTGGACCGGTTCGATCAGATCCTGCGACGGCGCGGGCTGCGCACGGCGGGCTGGGAAGAGATCGGGCTCGTCGCCACCGAGGAAAACGGCCGGCGCGTGCACCGTCCCAACCCGCGCTTCCGCGATCGGGGCTTCCTGGTCTACGCCTGGAACAACATCTGGGGTAGCGGCGCCGAGGATCATGCCTACCGGCTTGCCAATGCGGGCTACGACGTGGTGCTCTCGCTGGCCTCGAACCTGTACTTCGATCTGGCCTACACGAAGCATCCCGACGAGGCCGGGCTCTACTGGGCGGGATTTGTGGACAACGACGCGCCGTACCGCCTGGAGCCGTTCGATCTGTTTCTGGGTCCGATCCAGCACTGGCTGGGCCACACGCTCCCACCCGAAGCGTTCGCCCACCACGAGCGTCTGACGGCCGAAGGACGGCCTCGCATCGTGGGGCTGCAGGGCCAGCTCTGGGGCGAGACGCTGCGCACGCCGGACCGGGTCTTCTACATGGCCGTGCCTCGGATGCTGGCGCTGGCCGAACGCGCCTGGGCCGAACGTCCGGCCTGGAGCCGGATTGCCGATCCGGAAGCACGGCAACGCGCCCTGCAGACGGCCTGGAATGCGTTTGCCAACCGGCTGGGCCAGCGCGAACTGCCCCGGCTCGATGCGCTCTACGGCGAGGCCGTGCCCTACCGCCTGCCGCCGCCCGGCGCCGTCGTCGAGGACGGCTACCTGAAGGCCAACGTGGCACTCCCGGGCCTGACGATCCGCTACACGCTGGACGGCAGCGAACCCACAGCTGATTCACCCCGGTACACGGAGCCGGTCCGACTTGAAGGACACGGCGAAGTGCGCCTGCGCACGTTCGACACGAACGGACGCGGCAGCCGCACCGTGCACGTGGTTTACTGAGCGAGGTTGTTGCGCCGGAATAAACCTGCGCGGCCAGCTTGTAGTGCGCCACGGAGGCGCCAGCCGAAGTGGCACGCTTCCGAAGCGGCGTGCCGCTTCGCTTCGTGCCCGCCTGTAAGCCCGAGCGCGTTCGTGTCACCGAACGCCCAGCACCCGGTCGAGCAGCCGCTCCAGCACCCCGTGCAGCGGGCGGTAGGCCTCGGCCGGGTGCGCCAGGAGCGTCTCCGCCGGTTGCACGTAGGCCGAGCGGGCACGGGCGGCTTCCAGCTCCGCCCGACCGGCGCGCACGAGCGCCTGCACGCTCGCGGGCGTCATCTCCAGATGAAACTGCAGCCCCAGCGCCCGGTCTTCCCAGACGAACGCCTGATGGGCACAGGCTGCGCTTTCCATGAGGTGCACCGCGCCCGGTGGCGGATCGAACGTATCGCCATGCCAGTGAAAGACGGTCAATTCGTCGGGCACGTCGGCCAGCAGCGGATGCACGCGCCCCTGCGACGTGCGGCGCACCGGAAACCAGCCGATCTCGGGCTGCGGCCCCGGATAGACACGCCCGCCCAGCACCTCGGCCAGGAGTTGCGCCCCCAGGCACACCCCCACCACCGGCCCACCCGCTTCGAGCACGGCCCGAAGGAACGCCTTCTCATCCCAAAGCCACGGGTAACGATCTTCGTCGTAGACGCCCATCGGGCCGCCCATCACCACCACACCCTCGACGGCCTCCGGCTCGGGCAACGTCTCATACGATTTTCAGGAAATTATAGTGCATGTGAGGAAGCATGGGCGCACACTGCGGTGCGCCCCTACAGATCCCTGACATTTTCCCTATTCCGTAGGGGCGGACCCCTGTGTCCGCCCGATCATACCCGCCGGATCACGTCCGCCACACGGGGTGTGGCACCCTCATGCACCGGTAAATCAGCGATCCCATATCATCTGCATAGAAGCGCGTAAACGACAGCCGATGCCCGCGCTGCTGCGCCCACGTGGCAATGTGCGCAGGCCCTTCGAACGGGACATGCTGCAACACGTGCAGGTGCATACCACGCTGCAGTTTAAAACAACGCAGCTCAAAAAATAATCAGGACAGAATAGTCATCACTGATTTAGTAGCCACATCGGATCAACAGCATCAATGGGCCGGCGTCAGCCAGACGAAGTCGCCCAGGCCCATGTGCTGCGCCGGATCGAACCGAAGTGGGTCGGCCGACGGGCGAAGCACCACCACCAGCATACGCGTACCGGGCCGGTAGCGGAGCAATATCTCCGGCGTGCCCAGACGTGCTTCCACGTGGAAGGCCCCGGTCACGTGCACGATGAGCGCTTCGGGCTGGCGCATCAGGTGTTCGGCCAGCGTGTAGGCCATCGTGGCGTCCCAGAGCGCCTGCGCCTGCAGCAACCGCTCCGGATCGACCTGCACGGGTCCATGACCGGCGCCGCGCATCAGGTTCAGGAAGCGCCGCCGATACAGGTCCGACGGCTCGGGATAAGGGAGCGGCGGCAGGTAGGCCCGCGCCTGCGGCGAAAGCACCGCCAGCGCCTCGCGCCCGAGACGACTGACCCGGTTCACGTAGCGACGGGGCGCGTTGGCGGCCAGGATCGTCCAGCCGTGTGCCCGGGCAAACTCCACCAGCGGCCGGTAGTCCCTTTCGTAGTTTCGCCAGGGACGAGCGGCCTCCAGGAATTGCGCCTCGGTGATCAGCCCTTCCCGGTACTCGTCGAGTACGAGCTGCACGTCGCGCTCGAACATCTCCAGCGAGAGCACCAGCGGCCGCTCGTCGCCGTAGCGCTCCTGTAGCGCCTCCAGCACGCGGAGTTGCCGCCGGTGCGCCACCGTGTCGTCGTGCTGCTCACCCAGAAAGACCACCTCGACGGCCCCGGCCACTTCCAGCAGTTGTGCCCATGAAGCCGGGCGCCCGTCGGCCGTGAACAGGCCGGGCTCGGGCGCCTGCGCCCGAACCCCCAACGCCACGAGCAGGCTTCCGATCAGCAGAATTCGGCGATTCATGACTTCTTCCGGCGACCGCGGCGACGTTTCTTCCCGGGCGGGGCGTTCTGCTCGGACGCAGGCGCCTCGACTTCCGATTCGGGACGGATCCCCCTGCGGTGCCCTTCCTGCACGTAGAGGGCATCCACCAGCATGGCCAGCAGCTCCGGCTCTTCCTGCGCCAGTTGCTCCACCAGCGGCACGAAGCGCGCAATCCGCTCCCGGTCCAGACTGGTCGTTTCGCGGTAGCGGTCTTCGAGCAGCGCGACGGCGCGTTCGGCCACCCGCTCGGCCACGACCTCGGGCGTGGGCAACGTGCCCTTTTCGAGCGGAATGTCGTACTGTCGCGCAATCGCGCGAAGCCGCGCCTCTTCGAGCGGCGTCACCAGCACGATCGTGGTGCCTTCCTTCCCCACGCGCCCGGTGCGTCCGGATCGGTGCACGTAGTACTCGGGATCCTGGGGCACGTCGTACATGAACACGTGGCTCAGGTCCGAGATGTCGATGCCGCGCGCCGCCACATCGGTAGCCACCAGCAGGCGGAGCTGGCCCTTCCGGAGCCGGTCCATGATCCGCTCCCGCTGTTTCTGCGGCAGGTCGCCCGTGATCGCGTCGGCATTGTAGCCATAGTTTTTGAGAAACTGCCCCAGGTACTCGACGTCACGCTTCGTGTTGGCGAAGATGATGGCCGACTCCGGATTTTCCAGTTCGATGAGCTGCACGAGCGCCCGGTCTTTCTCCATGGGCGGCACGATGAAGTAGCGGTGCTCGATGGTCTCGGCCGCGATCCGATCCGTGCTCAGCGACACGTAGGCCGGATCTTTCAGAAACTCACGGGCCAGTGCCTGCACGCGCGGCGGAATCGTGGCACTGAACATAGCCGTGTTGCGCGCGCGTGGCAGGTAGCGCTTGAGCTGGCGCATGGCCGGGTAGAAGCCCATCGAGAGCATCTCGTCGGCCTCGTCGAAGACGAGCACCTGGAGCGCGCCCAGCCGGAGCGCCCCGCGTTCGATCAGGTCCAGAATGCGACCGGGGGTGCCGATCACCACCTGGGCACCCTGCTCCAGCGCCTTGAGCTGCGGACCGTAGCGCACGCCACCGTAGACGAGCACGGCCCGAAGCGACTGCGCCCCGGATACGCCTGCTTTCATCTGCTCGAACGCTTCAAAGATCTGCCGGGCCAGCTCGCGCGTGGGCGTCAGAATCAGCGCCTGCACCTGTCCGCGAGAAGGGTCCAGCCGCTCGAACAGCGGCAGCAGAAAGGCGCCGGTTTTGCCCGAACCGGTCTGCGACTGGACGATCACGTCGCGACCTTCAAGCAGGTAGGGCAACGTGCGGCGCTGCACCGGCATCAGCTCGGTCCAGCCGATCGCGCGGGCGGCCTGCTGCATGCGTTCGGGCAGCTCCGCAAGGGATACTTCCGGCAACGGCGCGCCGGTGGCCTGAACGGCCGCCGCCTCCTGTTTTTTCTGCTGAGCCCGTCGCGTCAGATCGATGACGGTGGTGTAGGGCGAGCGAACCGGTTCTTCGGCCATGGTTTTCCTGTGGTTTTGATCAAAACAGATGCGGCGGCCAGAGGCCGCCGTTTTTCCCAACGCCGAAGCCCGCCGGTTCGATCCGAAGCGCCTACATGGCCATGCCGCCGTCGACGTGCAGCACGTGTCCGGTAATGTAGCCGGCGGCAGGCGAGGCGAGAAACAGCACGGCCTGCGCCACGTCTTCGGGCGTGCCCGGCCGGCCCAGCGGAATGCCGCTCAGCATGGCCTGACGGGCCTGTTCGGGCAGCGCGGCCGTCATGTCGGTTTCGATGTAGCCGGGCGCCACCACGTTCACCGTAATGCCCCGGCTGCCCAGCTCCCGCGCCAGGCTCTTCGAGAAGCCGATGATGCCGGCCTTCGAGGCCGCATAGTTCGTCTGCCCGGCATTGCCCACCACGCCCACCACCGACGAGATGTTGATGATGCGGCCGCTGCGCTGGCGCATCATGGGCCGGTAGACGTGCTTGCAGAAGTTGAACACGCTTTTCAGATTGGCCGCCAGCACGGCATCCCAGTCCGCCTCGTTCATGCGGAGCAGCAGGTTGTCGCGCGTGATCCCGGCATTGTTCACGAGCACGTCGATCTTCCCCCAGGCCTCCAGCACGGCCTCCACGACGCGTCCGGCCGCCTCGAAGTCGGCCGCATCGGCCTGAAAGGCCAGCACCTCGGTCCCCTGCGCTTCGAGCTGCGCCTTGAGCGCCTCGGCCTCCTGCACGGAGCTGCGATAGGTGAAGGCGACGCGGGCGCCGGCCTTTGCGAAGGCCTCCACGATGGCGCGGCCGATGCCGCGCGTACCGCCGGTCACCAGTACGGACTGCCCGGAGAAATCGAACGTCATGGCTCAGGAGGTTTGCTGCAGGAGAAATTCCAGTTCGTCGGCCGTTCCGGCCGTGGCCACTTCCACGTCACGGCCCAGCGTGCGCCGCACCAGCCCCGTCAACACGTTGCCCGGTCCCACCTCCAGGAACGACGTGAAGCCGTCGGCCTGCATGCGGTGCAGGATCTGCGTGAAGCGCACCGGGGCGAGCATCTGCTCGACGAGTCGGGCCCGGATCTCTTCGGGATCGGTGGTAGGCGCCGCCGTCACGTTCAGATAGACGGGACAGCGGGGCGTCTCGAGCGGCACCTCGGCAATGGCTTCGGCCAGCTTCCGGCTGGCCTCCTCCATGAGCGGCGAGTGGAACGCACCGCTGACGGGCAGCATCACCACCCGCCGGGCCCCACGCGCCTTTGCCTTTTCGGCGGCCCGCTCCACGGCAGCCACCTCGCCCGAGATGACCACCTGTCCCGGCGCGTTGTAGTTGGCCGGCTGCACGAAGCCGCCGCCCTCGTCCACCACCTCGCGGCAGAGCGCCTCGACGGCCTCGTCGTCCAGCCCCAGAATGGCCGCCATCGTGCCGGGCCGCGTGCGGCCGGCTTCGGCCATGAGCTGGCCGCGGAGCCGCACCAGTCGAAGCCCGTCCTCGAACGAAAGCGCGCCGGCGGCCGCCAGCGCGCTGTACTCGCCCAGGCTGTGGCCGGCCACCGCGTCGGGACGCCGTCCGGCTGCTTCGAGTACGGTCACCACGGCCAGACTGTGCACGTAAAGCGCCGGCTGCGTGATGTCGGTCTGCGCCAGCGCCGAAGCGGCCGCTTCGGCATCGTCGGTGTGTGTGCCGAACATGTAGGCGGTCAGCGGAAAGCCCAGCAACCGATCGGCTGCTTCCAGACGTGCCCGGGCCTCCGGGAAGCGTTCCATCAGATCCCGGGCCATGCCTACCCGTTGCGATCCCTGTCCGGGAAACAACCAGACCTGCGCCATTGCGCTCAGGCGTTTTCGGTGGAAGTTTCGGCGGTAGCCTCGGCCGCGGCCGCCACTTTATCCCCGTCGTAGGCCCATTTCAGGTAGATAGCCCCCCAGGTGAAACCGCCGCCAAAAGCGGCCAGAATCAGGTTGTCCCCTCGCCGGAGTTGCCGTTCCCAGTCGTACAGACAGAGCGGAATGGTGGCCGCCGTCGTATTGCCGTAGCGATCGATGTTGACCATGACCTTGTCGGGCGAAAGCCCCATGCGGCGCGCCGTGGCGTCGATAATGCGAAGGTTGGCCTGGTGGGGCACCAGATAGCGCACGTCGTCGGCCGTCAGGTTGTTGCGCTCCATGATCTCGACGGCCACCTGCGCCATCCCCTCGACGGCCAGCTTAAAGACAGCACGGCCCTCCTGGTGCAGATAGTGCATCTTGCGATCGACCGTCTCGTGCGTGGGCGGGTTCAGGCTGCCGCCCCCCAGCATGCAGAGCAGTTCCCAGTTGTTGCCATCACAGTGCTCGACCGAGTCGATCACGCCACACTCCGGATCCGGCTCGAGCAGCACGGCCGCCGCCGCATCGCCGAACAGAATACAGTTCTTTCGATCCGTATAGTCGGTGATCGTGCTCATCTTATCGGCGCCGATCACCATCACCCGCTTGTGCTTGCCGCTTTCGATGAAGCGGGCGGCCGTCGAGAGCGCAAACAGAAAACCGCTGCAGGCGGCCGAGAGATCGAACCCCCAGGCGTTACGGGCTCCCAGGTTGGCCTGGACCAGACAGGCCGTGGCCGGGAAGAACATGTCGGGCGTGACCGTGGCCACAATGATCAACTCGACATCCTCGGGATCCATCCCGCGCTTCCGGAGGCACTCCCGGGCCGCCTCGGTGGCCATGTACGAAGTGGCCTTGTTTGGATCCCGCAGAATGCGGCGTTCCCGAATGCCGGTGCGCGTGCGGATCCACTCGTCGCTGGTGTCGACCATCTTTTCCAGATCGGCATTCGTCAGCCGATCTTCGGGTAGAAAATGGCCGACGGCGGTAATGGCTGCGTAGGGCATTGCTCCCGTTTGCGGTTACGTGCAGTTCAGGCTGGATGAAAGGCGGCGGCAATGGAGCGAACCACGTCCTGCTCGACCAGCTCGGCCGCGGCCTGGATCATGCGGGCAATGGCTCGGGCTGAAGAGCTACCGTGTCCGATCACGACGGCACCGTTGACGCCCAGCAGCGGCGCCCCCCCGTATTCTTCATAGTCGAAGCGACGCAGCACACCGCGGAGCAATCCCAGCACCTGTCGCTGTTGCGCGGCGTCGAGCCCCTGCGCCGCCATTTCCTGGCGGAGCATCTCGACGAAGGCCGTCACCATGCTCTCGCCCAGTTTGAGCATCACGTTGCCTACGAAGCCGTCGCACACGACCACGTCGGCCACATGGTGCATCAGATCCCGACCCTCGACGTTGCCGCGGAAGTTCAGATCCGGCGCGGCCCGCAACAGCTCGTAGGCCGCCTTCGTGAGCGCATTGCCCTTACCGGGCTCTTCCCCGACGTTCAGCAGGCCCACGACCGGCCGTTCGACATGCCAGACGCGCTCGACGAAGATCGATCCCATCCGGGCGAATTGAAGCAGGTGCTCGGGCTTGCAGTCGACGTTCGTGCCGATGTCGAGCACCAGGCAACGGCCCTTCGTCGTGGGGAAAAAGCCCACCACCGACGGACGCGAGACCTCGGGCAAACGCCCCAGAATGAACAGCGCGGCGGCCATGATGGCCCCGGTGTTTCCGGCGCTGGCGAACACGTCGGCCTCGCCCCGGGCGACGGCCTGCAGCCCCAGATGGATCGAAGAGCGCAGCTTGGTCTTGACGGCCACGGCGGGCGACTCGGCCATGCCGATCACGTCCGGCGCATCGACGAGCCGAAGACCCTCACGCCCCAGCGCCTGACGGGCCGCCAGCTCGGCCTCCACCACCGGGCGGGGGCCGTAGAGCTGGATCTCCAGGCGCCCGGGGGCCGCCTCAAGCGCCTGTAACGCACCCTCGACGACGACCGCGGGCGCGGCGTCGCCTCCCATGGCATCAACGGCAACACGCAGGGCCATGTGTGCAATCTGCGGACTTGGTCAGGACAGTGCTGGAAGTCTACGCTTCGGCCGGGGGAAAAAAACAAGGGCCGCCCGCAACCATTCGGACGGCCTTCGGCATCAGGCAAACTCTTCCACATCGACCACCTTGCGCCCGCGGTAGTAGCCGCACGAGGGGCAGGCATGGTGCCGCAGCTTCATGTTGCCACAGTTGGGGCATTCCATCAGAGGCAATGGCTTCTCCACCAGCCGCCGGTAGTAAACGGCCCGACGCTTCCGTGTGCGCGACTTCGAGTGTCTCCGTTTCGGGTTGGCCATGGCTGTATGCGAATGGTTTTATGTTGTCAGAGATTTCGAAGTTTTTTCAGGGCTTCCCAGCGCGGATCGATCGGGGGCTCCTCGGGTTCCGGCTCCTCCGGCGCGCCAAATTGCGTCGGAATCGGGATCGACTCGGCGCCCGGTTTCACCTTGCGCATGGGGATCGCCAGCAGCAACGTATCCCGCACCACATCCGTCAGGTCCACGAACCGATCCGCCGTACGCAGCTCGCGAACCTCCTCCACATCATCCCGGCTTACGGCCGCCCCCGGAGGCGCATAGAACAGCGAATAGGTCCCCTCGACGGGCTGCTTGAACAGCTCCAGCGTGCGGTCGCACTCCAGCGTCGCCGTAGCGCCGGCCCAGAGCTGCACCAGCAACCGCCCGTTTTCATAGGTAAGCCCCAGCTCCACGCGGATGTCCTCGAACACGCCGGGGTCCAGATCCAGTGCCTCCGCCGAGGGCGTCAGCGCCATTCGCTGAAACCCCTCGCGCAGGGCGGCCAGCTCAATCCGCACCATGATCCGTTCCGCTCCGGTTCATCCCGATAAACAGCCGCAAATCAACGAGACGAGCCCGTGGGAGTTCCGCTTCAGCGCAGCAGCCAGGCCCACAGCGCATAGAGTCCCGAGCCCAGCAACAACAGGATCATCAGCCAGGCAACCGCCCGGTGCACCGGCGAGGTGGTCGGAAACTCGTAGCCGCAGTAGGGACAGACCTCGGCTTCCTCTTCGACCGGCAGGGCGCACGACGGACACTCCCGCATCGGCACGTTCGTTCGGTTTCAGTCAATCTTCTTCTCCAGGGGTCAACCCGAAAGGCGACCGGCAGGTTCAAGCGCCCTCGCCTGCTAAACACCAGGGTTCAGCATCGTGAAAATGTCCGGGACGTCTTGCAGTTCAGCCCGACATGCCGTAGCATTTGAGCGGGGTTTACGCTGGGGTAACATGCCCCCTTTCCACCACCCAGGCATTGTGGATAACCTGTGGAAAATTTACAGACCTGACCTGATTATTGGCCGCATCCTGCACCGCCGTCCTCTTCCTGTGGACGGCGTGTGCATTTTAATCAGAAAATAACACGACAAAACTTGAAAAACAAAAGACTTGCGCAAAAACCTTGATGTGGACAACCTGTGGAAAACCTGGGAATTTTTGGAACGAACCCCACCATCCAGCCGACGTGAAATGCACAGGATGTGCATAACGTGTGCATAATTCCGGGGGTGTCCTCTGCAGACGCCCGCGCACCCGGCCACCGAAACGCCGCACAACCCGTTATGGAGCGAACACCGGAGGCGATCTGGCATGCCTGTCTGGAAATCATCCGGGACAACGTCAGCCGGCAGAGCTTCAAGACCTGGTTTGAGCCGATCAAGCCGGTCAGCCTGACCGAAGAAGACGACCAGATCAAGCTGACGGTCGAGCTGCCGAGCCGCTTCTATTACGAGTGGCTGGAAGAGCACTACTACAGCCTGTTGCGGAAGACCATCACCAAGGTGCTGGGTCCCAGAGGGCGTCTGTTCTACAAGATCGTGATCGAGAAAGAGGACCCGCAGAGCGGTTTCGAGGGCATCTCGGTCAACATGCCGGCCCATCCTCCGGAGACGACGACACCCCCGCCGCCGCCCCGCACACGTCCGGTTTCGCCGACCGTACCGCCCGGTACGCCGGAATCGCCGGTAGAAGTCGCCGAGCAGGAGCCGCCCGTTCCCGCCAACCCCTTTGCGATTCCCGGCATCATCCGCAAGATTCAGGTCGACAGCCAGTTAGATCCGAAGTACACCTTCGAACGCTTCATCGAAGGGGACTGCAACCGGCTGGCCCGCAGCGCCGCGCTGGCCATTGCGCAACAGCCGGGCGCGACCAGCTTCAACCCCTTCCTGGTTTACGGTGGCGTGGGGCTGGGCAAGACGCACCTGATCCAGGCGATCGGCAACTATGCCCGCCAGCACGGCACGGCCGAAACGATCCGCTACGTCTCCAGCGAACAGTTCACGAACGAGTTCGTGCAGGCCATCCAGCACAACCGGATCAACGAGTTTTCGCTGTTCTACCGGCACATCGATCTGCTGATCGTCGACGACATTCAGTTTTTCGGCGGCAAGGAGAAGACCCAGGAGGAGTTTTTCCACATTTTCAATGCGCTGCACCAGACGGGCAAGCAGATCGTCCTTTCAGCCGACCGGCCGCCCAAAGACATCCCCGGCATCGAAGAGCGGTTGCTGTCGCGCTTCCAGTGGGGACTGATGGCCGACGTGCAGCCGCCGGATCTGGAAACGCGCATTGCCATTCTGCGCCGCAAGGCCGAGGACGAAGGCATCGAACTGGGCGACGACGTGATCGAGTTCATCGCGCATCACGTCAAGAGCAACTTCCGGGAGCTGGAAGGGGCGCTGCTCCGGCTGGTGGCACACGCGGCCTATCAGCGCCGGGACATCGACCTGGCACTGGCCCGCGAAGCCCTGCGCGACCTGATCAAAGAAAGCCGCGTTACACTGACCATCGACCAGATTCAGCAACTCGTCTGCGAATACTTCGACATTGCGCCCGACCTGATCCGCTCCAAGACGCGCAAGCGCGAGATCGTCCAGGCCCGCCAGGTGGCCATGTACTTCTGCAAGCAGTTCACGCAGCACTCGCTGAAGTCAATCGGACTCCACTTCGGTGGCCGCGATCACTCGACGGTGATTCACGCCTGCCAGAGCGTGGAAAACCTCATGGAAACCGATCCGAAGTTCCGGGAAATAATCGAAGAGCTGCGGCACAAAATCTCGCTTTACAGCCGCTGACATCCCGCGATTTTTCCCTATATTCCAGCATCCCCTGGCCAGCTTTTTAAGAAAGCCATGCGTTTTACCGTATCCAGCAACGACCTGCTGAAGGCCCTGACGGCGGTGGCCGGTGTGGTGCCCTCGAAGGCTACCATGCCCATTCTGGAGTGCATCCTGTTCGAGGCGGAAGACGGCGCGCTCCGGCTGAGCGCGACGGATCTGGAGATCTCGATCGTTGAGCGGCTCCCGATTCAACTGGAGCTTCAGAACGGCAAGGAAGGAGCGCGCCGCGTGGCCGTCCCGGCCCGTCGGCTGCTGGAGACGCTCCGGGCACTTCCGGATCTGCCGGTGCAGTTCAGCGCCGACGAGTCGTTCAACGTGACGCTGACCACCGATCAGGGGCATTACAAAATGGTGGGCTTCGACGGCGCCGACTATCCGGCCCTGCCCGAACTGGACGAAGCCCATAGCCTGAGCGTCGATGCCGCCCTGCTGCGCCGGGCCATCCAGAAGACGGCTTTCGCCGTCAGCAAAGACACGCTGCGCCCGGCCATGATGGGCATCTTCTTCCAGGTGCAGCCCGAAGAGGGGCGGGTGGTGGCCACCGACGGCCACCGGCTGGTACGTCTCCGCCTGCGCGAGCTGGTCAGCGAGACGCCCCTGGAATTTATCGTCCCGGAAAAGGCCACGTCGCTGGTGGCCAAGCTGGCCGCCCAGCTCGACGGCACCTGCACGATCCGCGTGGACGAACGCCACGTGGCCTTCGAGATGGGACCGGTGCGCATCATCAGCCGCCTGATCGACGAGGTCTATCCCAACTACGAGGCGGTGATCCCCGTCGAAAACGACCGGCGGCTGGTGGTGGACCGGGACGCCTTTCTGTCGGCCGTCAAGCGCGTGGGCCTGTATGCCTCCAGCACGACCAACCAGGTGCGGCTGACGCTCGAGCCGGACCATGTGGAGATTGCGGCCGAGGACATCGAGCGGGCCAGCGAAGCCTACGAGCGCGTGCCCTGCGCCTACGACGGCGAACCCATGGTGATCGGCTTCAATGCGGGCTATCTGACCGAAGTGCTGGGGAACGTGGACTCCGACGAGGTCGTGCTGGAATTCAGTTCGCCTAACCGGGCCGGCGTGGTCATGCCGCACGAGCAGGCTGAAGGCGAAGACCTGCTTATGCTCATCATGCCGGTCATGCTGAACACCTACGCCTGATTAGCACAGCTCCGGTGTCTCCAGGCACCGAAGCCGCGTCAGGAGCTGTTGGGCCGCTTCGGTGTAGGGCCCTTCCTGCGCGGCCACCTCCTGGAGGGCCTGGCGCGCGCCGTCCACATCGTGGCGCAGGAGCCGGACTTTCCCCAGCAGCCACTGCGCCTCCTGTCGGATTGGGGACGACTCAGGCATGGCCGTCACCACGGCCACCAGAAGCGACTCGGCCCGGGCCAGACGCTCCGTGTCGTAGTGCGGGAAAAGCCCCAGAAACGACCGATAAGCCGTCCGGATCTCCTGAAGTGCCTCCTGATAGGTGCGTTCGGCCTCGGAGGCACTCGGCGCCGCTTCGCCCCGATACTGCTCGACTTCAAGCTGCGCCGGCGCGATGAAGCCCAGCCGCTCCAGCTCGGACTGCGAGGCCCGACTCCACCAGAACAGCCCCCCGTAAATCACCGACAGCACGACCACGACAAAGGCGCCGCACTCCACCCAGCGCCAGGCGGACCTGCGGGCAAGACGCCGTGCCGGTCGGTCCGGCGCACCGACCGGGGCCCGATCTCCTGCGGGCGTGGCAAAGGACGCGGGCTCCTCGGCCACGACAAGGGCTGGCTCGGTCTCGCGCTCCAGGCTGCGTCCCGTGAGGCGCTCGAAATGCGCCGGCGCATCGAATTTCCGGACCAGCTCGTCCAGTTGCCGGGCCATTTCCTCGCAGCGACGACGCAGCGTCGGATCGGCCTCCAGTTGCGCTTCCAGACGGGCAAAGAGCACGGCCAGCGACGGCGGAAGCGGTCGATCGGACAGGCGCCGGGTAACCAGATAGAAGGCCAGCATTTCTTCGGACATGGGACCCTCCGGCGTCAGGGGTAGCGATTGCAGCAAGGGCGTGATCGACTGAACGGCCTCCAGCAACTCCCGCCAATCAGGATCACGAAGGGCTTCCTGTTCAATTTCCCGCTGCGTTTCCCGGCTAAGCCAGGGATAACGCAGAATTTTATCGCCTAAGGTCTCTTTCATTATGCATTTCTACGGTCGTATCTGTTAAATAAGAACCCGAAAAGTTCTTTCTGTTACCTCTTTCGTCAAAATACCAGACCTTACGTATCCCGAATCAATTCTGTCTAAAGAAATTCCTGCAACGCCGGGTCCTGACGCAGGCGGCGAAAGGCCCGGCTCAGGTAGACGCGCACCGTACCCGGCGGTCTTTTCAGCCGCCGGCTGATTTCATGATAGGTGAGCCCTTCCAGCAGCGCCAGCCGGGCCACCTCACGGAGAAAGTCCGGAAGGCGCTCGACGGCGGCCGCAAGGACCGGAAGCAGCCGGGCAAGATCACCCCGCGCCAGATGATCTTCCGCCTCCGGCGCTTCGACAGGAGGGTCGTACGGCTCCGGAATGGGTCGCCGTCGCAGGGCGCGCAGATAGTTCAGAAAGGCATTGCGGCAGGCCGTGCCCACCCAGCTCACGAAGCGTTCCACTTCGCGCACCGAATCGAGCTGGCGGCGCAGCCGAAGGAACGTGTCGCCGATGAGCTGCTCCAGTTCCACTTCCGACAGGTGGGGCTCCCGGAGCATCCGGATCAGAAAGTATCGCCCCACAAAGCAGTAAAGCCAGAGTTCCAGCAGCGCCAGATCTTTCGGATGCCGGGAGGTGCACCAGCGTTCGTAGAGGGCCACCACCGCAGCCTGATCGTCCGGGTGGAACGGCAAGCGCGCCGCCAGGGCCTCCAGCCCGCCCAGTTCGTCGTGAACGGCCATCTTTTCTCCAGACCCGCTTTGCTAAAAGCTAAGCATTATTGCGTCAAGAATAAAGGAAGAATCACGCCCCCGGAAAACCATTTGCCTGAAACGGCGTGAGATGGCCTGCTTTTGCCCGGAGCGTGTGCATCTTGACACACACACGCGGAAACCCTAAATTTGGCGGCTACGTTTCCTGAAAACGACGTCCGGCCAGACCGGACGTTTTTATTGGCTTTCGACGAAGCGCCATGGATGTCAACAGCTACAAGACCTACAGCGCCAAGCCCGGAGAGGTTACGCGCAACTGGTACGTGATCGACGCCGAGGGTCAGGTGCTGGGCCGGCTGGCCTCGCGGATTGCCACGATCCTGCGGGGCAAGCACAAGCCCACCTACACGCCCCATGTGGACATGGGCGACTTTGTGATCGTGATCAACGCGGACAAGGTGCGCCTGACCGGCAAGAAGGAACTGCAGAAGCAGTACTTCCAGCACTCCGGGTATCCGGGAGGTGAGCGGCTGCGCACGCCGGCCTACATGCGCACGCACCGTCCGGAGTTTTTGATCGAGCACGCGGTCAAGGGCATGCTGCCCAAGGGACCGCTCGGGCGGCGCATGCTGCGCAAGCTGAAGGTGTACGCGGGGCCCTCGCATCCGCACGGGGCCCAGAAACCCATTGAACTCACGTTGTAACGAAGGCCTGCAGGCACGTTATGGCTACAGCAACCCTGAACCAGTGGATTGCGGTTGGTCGCCGGAAGACGGCCACGGCGCGCGTTTACCTGCGGCCGGGCAACGGCCAGATCACGGTGAACCGCCGTCCTTTTGAAGAATACTTCCCGCTGGAATGGCGGCGCAAAGTGATTCTGGCACCCTTCGAGGTGACGGGCACGACGGGACAGTTCGACGTGCTCGTCAACGTACAGGGCGGCGGTCTGACCGGCCAGGCCGAGGCCATCCGCCACGGCATTGCCCGGGCGCTGGTCGCCTACAACCCGGAATTCCGCAAGCCGCTGCGCGACGCCGGCTTCCTGACGCGCGACCCGCGCATGGTCGAGCGCAAGAAGTACGGCCAGCCCAAGGCGCGCAAACGGTTCCAGTTCTCGAAGCGGTAATTTTTCAATCACCCATACCTCCCGATGTCCGGTCGGGTGGCCGCCTGCGGGCGGCTGAGCCGGACAGATGACGGAGGTAGCGGCCCAACCCGAAACCAGCCATGAGCGAACACGAAACGCAACCCGTTCCCGAAACGGAAGCTTCGGCTTCCGAAGAGACGACGGCCGAAGTGGCCGAAGCCGCGACCGAAACATCGGCTCCTGAAACCCAGCCCACGCATCGCGTCTCCATCGAGGAGCTGCTCAAAGCCGGCGCCCACTTCGGGCACCTGACCAGCCGGTGGAATCCCAAAATGCGCCCCTTCATCTTCATGGAGCGCAACGGGATCCACATCATCGACCTGGTGCAGACGCAGCAGCTCCTCGATCGCGCGGCCGAAGCAGCCGCCCGCTTTGCCCGCCAGGGTAAGAAGATCCTGTTCGTCGGCACCAAGAAGCAGGCCCGCGACATCGTCCGCAAATACGCGGAAGCCTGCGGTCAGCCCTACGTCGTCGAACGCTGGCTGGGCGGCACGCTGACCAACTTCCAGACGATCCGCCAGAGCATCCGCCGCATGGAAGAGCTGGCCCGGATGGAAGAAGAGGGCATCCTGGACCAGCTCAAGAAAAAAGAGCGCCTGATGAAGCGCCGCGAGCGTGAAAAGCTGGAGCGGACGCTCGGCGGCATCGCCCAGATGGCCAAGCTCCCGGGCGCGCTGTTCATCGTCGACGTGGTGCGCGAGCATATCGCCGTCAGCGAAGCGCGCAAGCTCGGCATCCCCATCATCGCCATCGTCGACACGAACGCCGACCCGGAGCTGATCGACTACCCGATCCCGGCCAACGACGACGCCGTACGCTCCATCGAATTGATCACCTCGGTGATCGCCAACGCGATCACCGAAGGGGCCAAGCAGCGCGAGCAGGAAGAAGCCTCGCGTAAAGCGGAGCGGGAAAAGCGCGCGGCCGATGCCGAAGCCGCCAAGGAGACGCGCGCCAGGCGTCGCAAGAAAGGTTCCTGATATTCTCCGAACATAAACGACGGACATAAACAATGGGCATTTCTGCTCAGGACGTAAAGCGGCTCCGGGAAATGACCGGGGTCGGCATGATGGACTGTAAACGGGCGCTGGAAGAGGCAGGCGGCGACTTTGAAGCCGCCGTCGAGATCCTGCGCAAAAAGGGCCAGAAGGTGGCGGCCAAGCGGGCCGACCGCGAGGCCAAGGAAGGCCTGGTCGTTACGGCCGTGAGCGAAGACGGTCGGGCCGGCGCCATCGTCGAGGTCAACTGCGAGACCGACTTCGTGGCCCGCAACGAGGAGTTTGCCTCGTTTGCGCAGCAGGTGGCGCAGCTGATCCTCGAGCAGCGCCCGGCCGACCTGGAGGCACTGCTGAAGCTCCAGCTCCCCGACGGCCGCACCGTCGAAGAGGCGTTGATCGACCTGACCGGCAAGATTGGCGAAAAGCTCGCCATCCGGCGCTTCGACGTGCTGACCACCGACAGCGGCCGGATCATCTCCTATGTGCATCCCGGCTCGCGCCTGGCCGTGCTGGTCGAAGTCGTCGGCGATGGCCAGCTCGAAGAGGCCGGACGCGACGTGGCCATGCAGGTGGCCGCCATGAATCCCGTGGCGGTGCGCCGTGAAGAGGTGCCGGAGGAGGTGCGCCAGAAGGAACTGGAGATCGCCCGCGAGGCCGCCCGCAACGAGGGCAAGCCCGAGCACATTATCGATCGCATCGCGCAGGGCAAACTGGAGCGTTTCTACAAGGACCACGTGCTGCTGGAGCAGGCGTTCATCAAGGACGCCGCCATCACGGTCCAGGAGCGACTCCAGCAGGCCGGCATCGACGTGCGCCGGTTCGTTCGCTACGCCCTGGGCGAGTAACTCACAAGACGCCCACAAGCCCGAGCCGAACGGTTCGGGCTTTTTGTAGCCGATCGGCTCCTGGCCCCGGCTGGGGCGTTGAATCCCTGCCCGAAAGGGCCTACTTTTCGGAAGCAAGACCCTCCGAGTCATGGCTGGCGAATCGGACACGTCGAACAACCGACCGCGTCCCCGTTACCGCCGTATCCTGCTCAAACTGAGCGGCGAGGCCCTCATGGGCCGCAAGCCCTACGGCATCGACTGGCACGTGCTGGAAACCTACGCCCGGGAGATCCGCCAGGTGGTCGAACTGGGCGTGGCCGTGGGCATCGTCATCGGCGGCGGCAACATCTTTCGGGGCGTGCAGAACGCCTCGCGTGGCATGAAGCGGGCCCATGCCGACTACATGGGCATGCTGGCCACCATGATCAACGCGATGGCGCTGCAGGACGCGCTCGAGCAGGCCGGACTCGACACGCGCCTTCAGTCGAGCATCAAAATGGAACAGATCGCCGAGCCGTTCATCCGTCGCCGGGCCATCCGGCATCTGGAAAAAGGGCGGGTGGTGATTTTCGGCGCCGGCACCGGCAATCCGTACTTCACCACCGACACGGCCGCCGCCTTGCGCGCGCTGGAGATCGAAGCCGAGGTGCTGCTCAAGGGCACGCGCGTCGATGGCGTCTATTCGGCCGATCCGGAACACGACCCCAACGCCCGCCTGTTCACCACCATCCACGGGCGGGAGGTAATCCAGCGGGATCTGCGCGTGATGGACATGACGGCCTTCACGCTGTGCCGGGAAGCCGGCCTGCCCATCATTGTCTTCAACATGAACAAACCCGGCAACCTGTTGCGCGTGGTCTGCGGCGAGCCGGTCGGGACGCTGGTCTACTGGACCGAAACGCCGCCTTCGTTTGCCGAAACCGCTCAGGCCTGATCACGAACCCAACCCGAACGGGACCATGGTGGCCATACCGAACGAACACCTGCAGCTGATTCTGGACGACGCGCGCGAGCACATGGAAAAGTCGCTTGCGCATCTGCGCACCGAGCTGGCCGCACTCCGGGCCGGACGCGCCACGCCGGCCATGCTCGAAGACGTGCGCGTCGAGTACTACGGCACGATGACGCCGCTCATGCAGCTGGCCAGCATCACGGCACCCCAGCCGGACCTGCTCATCGTGCAACCCTGGGATCGCTCGGCCCTGGGTGCCATCGAACGGGCCATCATCAACGCCAACCTGGGACTCAACCCCTCCAACGACGGCAACATCATCCGCATTCCGATTCCGCCGCTTTCCGAAGAGCGACGCAAGGAGCTGGTGCGGGCCGCCCGCATCCGGGCCGAAGAAGCCCGCGTGGCCATCCGCAACATCCGGCGACACGCCAAAGACCATATCAAAAAAGCCAAAGACGAGGAGCATCTTCCGGAAGATCTCTGTCACGTCGCCGAGGAGGAACTCCAGAAACTCACCGACAGCTACATCGAAAAGATCAATCACCTTCTGGAGCGCAAGGAGGCCGAAATCATGGAAGTCTGACGGGAGGCCCGGAACTCCCGGCCGACCGATGCCATAAAGTAGGGCGCTTGCGGAGAGGTGCCCGAGCGGTCGAAGGGGCACGCCTGGAGAGCGTGTGTACCGTTCACCGGTACCGTGGGTTCGAATCCCACCCTCTCCGCCAGGCCGGGTTGCCGTAAACCGACGGGCAACCCGGCTTTTCGTTTGGACCAACCCGACGTTGCGGCCCATGATCGCCAGCATGACCGGCTTCGGGCGCGGCCAGGCCGAACGCGACGGCTTTACGGCCACCGTCGAGCTGCGCTCGGTCAACAATCGCTACCTGGACGTCTCGGTGCGGCTGCCCCGCATCGCGTCGCTCTACGAACCGGACGTTCTGGCGGCCATCCGCCAGGCCTTCAGCCGCGGCCGCATCACCGCCCAGATCGACCTGAAGCTGCCGCCGGAAGCAGGGCTCCTGCCACGCCTTAACCTTGACGTGGCCCGCCAGTATCTGGCCCAGCTCGAAGCGCTGCGTGCGGCAACCGGCCTGTCCGACCCGATCCGGCTCGAGCACCTGCTGGCGCTGCCCGACCTCTTCGAACGGCCGGAAGTGCCCGAAGAAGACGATCGCATCCGCCAGGTGCTGATGGAGGCGCTCGCCCGGGCCATCGAGGCCCTGCAGGCCACCCGCCGTCAGGAAGGCGCGCTCCTGCAGGCCGACCTGGAAGCCCGCCTGGAGGCCATCGCCCGCCGCGTCGAAGCCATCGAAGCCCGCGCACCCGAACGCCTCGTCGAAGCCCGGGAAAAACTGCGTGCCCGCGTGCAGGAACTGCTACGGGACGAACAGATCGGCCCCGACCGGCTCGAACTCGAAATCGTGCTGCTGGCCGACCGGCTCGACATCACCGAGGAGTGCGTCCGGCTGCGCGCCCACCTGCAACATTTCCGCGAGGCGCTGCAGGCCGAGGAACCCAGCGGCCGCCGCCTGAACTTCCTGACCCAGGAGCTGCACCGCGAGGCCAACACGATCGGCGCCAAAGCCAACGACGCCACGATCGCCCTGCTGGCCGTCGAGATCAAAGAAGAAGTCGAAAAGATCCGCGAGCAGATCCAGAACATCGAGTAGCCCATGCCGGAGCCCCGGATCGTCATCCTGACCGCTCCCAGCGGAGCCGGCAAAACCACGCTGGCCCGTCGCCTGCAGGAGGCGCTGCCCCAGCTTTGCTTCTCGGTATCGGCCACCACGCGTCCGCCCCGTCCCGGCGAGCGCCATGGCGTGGATTACTACTTCCTGTCCGAAGACGAATTCCGGCGGCTCATCGAGCAGGGCGAACTGATCGAATACGAGGAGGTCTATCCCGGCCGCTTCTACGGGACGCTGCGCCGGGAAATCGAGCAGGCCAGCCGCGACCACCCCGTGCTGCTCGACATCGACGTCAAGGGCGCGCTGCGCGTCAAGGAACGCTTCGGCGACGAGGCTTTCGCCATCTTCGTGCAGCCGCCTTCGCTCGAGGCCCTGGCCGAACGCCTGCGCAACCGGGGCACCGAAGACGACACGACGCTGCGCCAGCGTCTGGAGCGCGCCCGTATGGAGCTGGCGATGGCCGATCGCTTCGACGCCGTGGTGGTCAACGACGACCTGGAGCGGGCCGCGGCCGAAACCCTTCGTCTGGTGCGCTCGTTTCTGGAGCGGCCCTGACCCCGATCTCTATGGTCCCGGAACCCCTCGCTTCGCTTGCAGGCCGCCATCTGTTGCTGGGCGTCACCGGGAGCATTGCCGCCTACAAGGCGGCCGAGCTGGTCCGGCTGTTCAAAAAAGCCGGTGCCGAGGTGCAGGTCATCATGACGCCCGACGCCACGCGCTTCATCACGCCGCTGACGCTCGGCACGCTTTCCGAACGCGAAGTGCTCGTCGAGCTCTTTCCGGAAAACGAACCCGGCTCCTGGACGAAGCACGTCCATCTCGGACGCTGGGCCGATCTGGCCGTCGTGGCGCCCGCCACGGCGCAGACGCTGGCCCGGCTGGCGCACGGCTTCTGCGACACCATGCTGGCCGCCACGCTCCTTTCGGCCCGCTGTCCGGTGCTGCTCTGTCCGGCCATGGACCACGACATGTACCACCATCCGGCCACCCAGCGAAATCTGGAGCAACTGCGCCGGTACGGCTACGAGATCCTGCCGCCGGAGTTCGGCGAGCTGGCCAGCGGGCTCGTGGGCGACGGGCGCCTGCCCGACCCCGAGCGCATCGCGGCGCATGTGGCCGCCCTGCTCGCACGACGGCATTCCCTGGCCGGCAAGCACGTGCTGGTGACGGCCGGCCCCACGCGGGAGATGATCGATCCGGTCCGGTGCCTGACAAACCCCTCCACCGGCACCATGGGCTTCGCACTGGCCCGGGCGGCCGCCCGACGCGGTGCCCGCGTGACGCTCATCACCGGCCCCACGCTGCTCCCCACCCCGCCCGGCGTCACCCGCATCGACGTCACCTCGGCCCGCGAGATGTACGAAGCCGTGCTCCGGCATGCCGACACGGCCGATTTCGTCTTTATGGCGGCCGCCGTGGCCGACTATGCGCCCGTCGAAACTTCGCCTTCCAAGCTCAAAAAAGAAGCGGACGAACTGGTGCTCCGCCTGCAACGCACGCCCGACATTCTGGCCGAACTGGGCCGGCGCCGTCGTCCCGATCAGGTGCTTGTGGGCTTTGCCATGGAAACCGACAATGCGCTCGAAAACGCCCGCGAAAAGCTCCGCCGCAAAAACCTCGACTGGATCGCACTCAACCGCCTGAACGAACCAGGCGCCGGCTTCGGCACCGGGACCAACCGCCTGACACTGCTGCACCGAAGCGGCCACCTGGAAGAGCTGCCCCTCCTGCCCAAAGACGAAGCGGCCGAAGCGCTTCTCGACCGCGTGCTGCGGGAAATCCCTTCCGGCTGAAATCTTCTCTTGTGTAACACGGAAAAACCCCGTAGCTTTTCGGGGTGTCGTCTTCATGTACTGCCCCGGGAGGGTCCATGCAGGAGCTGCTGCACGCCGTCCGTGACGCTCTGCTGCAGGAGTACGCGCTGCTGGGCCCGCTGGGCTTCTGGAAAACCCCGGTCGCCATGTCCACCCCGGAACACGCCCCGAGCAACCAGGACCTGTTCGGCCAGCCGCAGCCCCCGCCGGAATCGGCTCCGACGGATCCCTACGCCCGCATCGAGGCGCTGATTCCGCTCGAGTCGCCGCTGCGGGCCATGCGCACGCTCGACGAAGTGGCCCGCTACGTGGCCGAAACGGTCCTGATCCCGATCGACGCCCGCCGCACGAACCCGGTCTTCGGCGTCGGTAACCCCGAGGCGGATCTCATGGTGATCGGCGAGGCGCCCGGGGCCGAAGAAGATCGCCAGGGCGAGCCGTTCGTGGGTCCGGCCGGCCAATTGCTCAACAAAATGCTCAAAGCCATCGGCTTCGAGCGCGAAGAAGTCTACATCACGAACGTGCTGAAAAGCCGCCCGCCCCACAACCGGGATCCCCAGCCGGACGAGATCGAAGCGCACCTGCCCATTCTGTACAAACAGATCGCGCTGGTGAAGCCCCGGATCATCCTGTGCGTGGGGCGCATTGCCGGCAATGCGTTGCTGGGCCGGAACGGGTCGCTGCGTGCCCTTCGGGGCAAGGTGCACGACTTTCACGGGCTGCCGGTCGTCGTCACCTTCCACCCGGCCGCCCTGCTGCGCAATCCCCAGTGGAAGCGGCTGGCCTGGGAAGATCTCCAGCTACTGCGCGCCCACTACGATCGCCTGATGGGCACAGCAACGCGCTGAAACCTGCAGGAAAACCATGGCCGAGTTTGAGGAGCGTCCCCGGTTGAGCATCGGCGAAGAGGAAGCGCCGCCCTACCCGCTGGAGAAACTGACCGGCGGGCGACGCCGCACGCGTGCCCAGATTCATGCGCTGCACCAGCAGGCCGGACGTGTGCCGCCCCAGGCCGTCGAACTGGAGCAGGCCGTGCTCGGCGCCATGCTCATCGAGCCGGAGGCGATCCCCCGGGCGCTGGAGATTCTGACGCCCGAGGCCTTCTACGACGGCCGCCATCAGCGCATCTTTCGCGCCATCATCCGGCTGTTCGAGCAGAACCGGGGCGTCGATCTGCTGACGGTCACCGAGGAGCTGCGGCGCACGGGCGAGCTGGAGCAGGCCGGCGACACGATCTACCTGAGTGAACTGACCACCCGCGTGGCCTCGGCGGCCAACGTCGAATACCACGCCCGGATCATCGCCGAGAAGGCGCTCCTGCGCCGTATGATCGAGGTGATGACGCTGCTCGTCGGCCGCGCCTACGATCCGGCCGCCGACGCTTTCGAGCTGCTCGACGAGGTGGAGGCCGAGATCTTCCGGCTGTCGGACGTGCACCTGCGTAAGGCCGCCCGTTCGATGAACGAGGTCGTCAAAGAGACGCTGGAGCGGCTGGAAGCCATTCACGGTCGACCCGGTGGCATCACGGGCGTCCCCAGCGGCTTCCACCAGCTCGATGCGCTGACGGGCGGCTGGCAACGGGGCGATCTGATCATCATCGCGGCCCGTCCGTCGATGGGCAAGACCGCCTTTGCGCTGAGCTGCGCGCGCAACGCCGCGCTGCACCCGCACTACGGCACGGGCGTGGCCATCTTCTCCCTGGAGATGGGCGCCGAACAGCTGGCCCAGCGCCTGCTGACGGCCGAAGCCCGCGTCGATGCCCAGGCGGCCCGCACCGGACGGCTGCGCGACGAGGACTGGCGCAAGCTGGCCCGCGCGGCCGGACGCCTCTCCGACGCGCCGATCTTCATCGACGACACCCCCTCGCTCGGCGTGCTCGAACTCCGCGCCAAGTGCCGCCGCCTGAAGGCCGAGCACGACATCGGGCTGGTGATCGTCGACTACCTGCAGCTCATGCAGGCTTCCCACATGCCGCGCAACGCCAACCGCGAGCAGGAAATCGCCCAGATCTCCCGCTCGCTCAAGGCGCTGGCCAAGGAGCTGAACGTGCCGGTCGTGGCACTTTCCCAGCTCAGCCGTGCCGTCGAAACCCGCGGCGGCGACAAACGCCCCCAGCTCTCCGACCTACGCGAAAGCGGGTGCCTTGCCGGAGACACACTGATTACGTTGGCCGATGGACGACATGTACCGATTCGCGAGCTGGTGGGCCAGCAGAATTTCTCTGTGTGGGCTCTGAATCCTCGGACGTATCGTCTGGAGCGCGCCCGGGTCAGCAGGGCATTCTGCACCGGGATCAAACCGGTCTATCGTCTGACCACTCAACTGGGCCGAAGCATCCGGGCCACGGCCAATCACCGATTTCTGACCCCTCAGGGTTGGAAACGCGTGGACGAACTTCAGCCAGGCGACTACCTGGCGCTACCCCGCCGTATTCCCACAGCTTCTACCTCAACCCTCACCGAAGCAGAGCTGGCGCTACTGGGCCATCTCATCGGCGATGGCTGCACGCTTCCGCACCATGCAATTCAATACACAAGCCGAGACGCGGATCTGGCAACACTGGTTGCACACCTTGCCATCAAGGTTTTTGGATCAGAAGTGACACCCCAGATCCGAAAAGAACTTCGCTGGTATCAGGTATACCTTCGAGCAGCCCGGCCTCTTGCTCCAGGAAAACGAAATCCTATCAGCGACTGGCTGAGGAATCTTGGAATTTTTGGCCTTCGCTCCTACGAAAAGAAAGTACCGGCTCTACTTTTCTGTCAAACATCTGAAGCCATAGCTACCTTTCTCCGCCACTTATGGGCAACTGACGGCTGCATGCAAATGCGTCGGGGTAAAAAGCCCTATCCCGCCGTGTACTATGCAACCAGCAGCTATCAGCTCGCCCGAGATGTACAGTCGCTGCTTCTGCGCCTTGGCATTAATGCCCGCCTCAAAACAGTTGCCCAGGGAGAAAAAGGGCGAGTTCAGTATCATGTCAAAGTGAGCGGCCGGGAAGATCTTTTGCGCTTTGTGGAAAAAATCGGTGCAGTAGGAGCTCGTCAGCGGGCTGCTCTTGCGTCTGTATATGATTATCTGTCTGTGAGAAAAGGGAATCCCAATCGGGACATTATTCCCGTTGCACTCTGGTATGAACTGGTGCGTGAAGCCATGTATCAGCGTGGCATCAGCCACCGTCAGTTACACGCCAACCTGGGAATGGCTTATGGTGGAATGACTCTTTTCCGTCAGAACCTGAGTCGCGCACGCGCCCTGCGTCTTGCCGAAGCTGCTGCCTGTCCAGAACTTCGCCAGCTGGCTCAGAGCGATGTCTACTGGGATCCTATCGTTTCGATCGAGCCGGATGGCGTCGAAGAAGTGTTCGATCTGACCGTTCCCGGGCCGCACAACTTCGTGGCCAACGACATTATCGCCCATAACAGTATCGAGCAGGATGCCGACGTCGTACTATTTATCTACCGGCCCGAACGCTACGGCATTACGGTGGACGAAAACGGCAACTCCACCGAGGGTATCGCCGAGATCATCATCGGCAAGCAGCGCAACGGCCCGACCGGCACCGTGCGCCTGGCCTTCATCAACCAGTACGCCCGCTTCGAGAACCTGACGATGTACCAGCCGGAGCCCGGAACGCCCCTGCCCGAGACGCCGGATGAGACCATCCTGCCTTCCGGGCCTCCCGACGAAGCGCCTTTCTGAACGGAAAAAGCCCCGACGCATTGGGCGCCGGGGCTTCTTTTTGAGGTGACGGGCGGATTCGAACCGCCGTACGGGGCTTTGCAGGCCCCTGCCTAGCCACTCGGCCACGTCACCGTTTCCGCTCCGTCTTACGACAGAACAGACCCGCCGGATCCATCGGGGGCACGGCTAACGAGGATTTCGCCGACGGGTTCCGGCCGCTCAGCGAACGCTTACCCAGCGCCGACGGGCCACCAGATTCCCGGCCCGCACCTGGACCAGATAGACGCCGGGCGCCAGCTCCAGCGCGAACGCCCGCCGCCAGAAGCCGGCCGGCTGCATGCCCGCCTGATACCGCAAGACCCGCTGGCCCAGCAGGTTGAACACCTCCACGACAACCGGTGCGGCCACGGGCAATCCGACTTCCACGTGCAACCGGCCGGCACCCGGATTGGGATACACGGCCAGCGCCAGATCGCCCGCGGGCTGCACGGGCGTCGTATGCAGCACGTAGCTGCGCCAGTCGGGCAACTCGTCCCGCGTCAGCACGCGCTCGCTGTGATAGACGCGCGTCAGGCGATCCGGATCGACGTCGCGCAGAAACGGATCGGTCCAGATCGAAAACCAGCTCCACCAGATGCCATAGTCGGTGATGACTTCTACATCCGGCAACGTGCCCGTTTCGGTCAGCGCCACCAGTTTACGCCCGCCGAAGAGCGTCTGCAGCTCGTCCCAGTCGCTGCGCATGAGCGCGTCGGGGTCGTCGGCGTACACGTCCCGGCCCACGATGTCCACGTAGGCGTCGCCCGGATACCACTCGGCCGCGCCCGGCTCGTGCGTATACACCCAGATCAGGTTGTGCAGCCCGTGATGGTGCACCAGACGCTCGTAGAGCAGGCGCCAGAGCTGTTTGAAGGGCTCGGGGCCCTTCGCACCCCACCAGAACCAGCCGCCGGCGGCCTCGTGCAACGGCCGCCAGAGCACGGGAACGTCGGCCTGCTGGAATTTCTGAAGCTGGGCGGCAATCACGTCGATGTCTCGAAGCAGCAGCCGGTAGCGCTCCGAACTCGTGTCGGCCAGCGCCGCAGCCACGTCGAACGTCGTGCATCGGGTGTAGAAGCCGTACCACCAGTAGCAGTCCTGCGAGGGATCCTCGATCAGGTCGGTGGGGGCGTTCCAGTGCCACATGAGCGAAACGATGCCGTCCCGGCCTGCCCAGGCAATCCAGTCCTCGGGCGTCTGGTAGTGCACGACCCCGTGTGCTTCCCGCGTGGGCGAGTAGTCGATCAGGTCGAACGACACCAGGGCGGGCTCCTTGCCGGTTACATTGCGAACATAGTTGATCGCGTCGAAGTCGCGCCGGTAGGGATTCTGTTGCTGCCCGGCCAGGATATGCCGGCCGTACTCCGAAAGCAGAAAGGCAAAGAGCGCCTGCGCCGAGGCGGTCGCCTGCGAATCGCTGAGCTGCGCCGGCGGCCGCGCAGGCGGCCCGTACGAGACCGGCTCCAGGCGCACGTAGTCCAGGGCTCCGCTCATGAGCTGAAACGCCATCGTGTGTGCCCCCTCGTCCAGCCAGATCTCACCGATGGAGGCCTCAAAAAAGCCCCCGCCCCGCTTGATCAGTGAACCGGTCTGACGCCAGTCGTCCACCCGCAACGCATAGGAAGCAAAGCGCGAGGAGAAGGACACGCCGAAAACCACGCGATAGACACCGCGGGGCGCCTCGAAGGAAAAACGCACGCTGTCTTCAGGGGCGTCGAAGCCGGTAACGTAACCACGCCCTGAATAGCCCGTCAGGGTCGAATCGACCGCAACGCCCAGCAATTCACCGTCTTCGGCTTCGAGCCGGATCTCTCCGGCCACGCCGGTGAAAATCAGCCAGACCAGCAGCAGCGGCATGCGTTTTTTCGTTTTTTCTAATTGATTGATAAAATATAACACCGGCGCATCTTTATCGGGAAAGCGTCTAAAGCTTTTGAGACAGGCCATAGGCTTCCGGCGCCGTTTTTCATATTTTCCTAAAAAAGCCTGATTACCATGTGGCCCCTGCTGCTGTGGCTGATGCTGCTGCCGATGCCGGCTCAGGCGCCTGCGCCGGTGGTTTACCGGCTGGCGCTGGAGGACGAGCCGATCACGCCGGCGACCTTCCGGTTCATCCGGCGCGGGCTGCGCGAGGCCACGGAAAACAGAGCGGTCTGCCTCGTCATCGAAATGGACACGCCGGGCGGGCTCGTCGAGGCCACGCGCGACATCGTACAGCTTTTCCTGCGGAGTCCGATTCCGGTCGTCGTTTACGTGACGCCGCCGGGCGCACGGGCGGCCTCAGCCGGGGTGTTCATCACGCTGGCCGCGCACGTGGCCGCCATGGCCCCGGGCACGCACATCGGCGCCGCCCATCCCGTGCAGCTCGGAGGGGGACCGGCGGCACCGCCCGACACGGCCCGGGTCGATCCCATGTCGGAGAAGATCCTGAACGATGCGGTGGCCTGGGCGCGGGCGCTGGCCCAGTATCGGGGACGCAACGCCGACTGGGCGGCGCGGGCCGTCTCGGAAAGCCAGACGCTGACGGCCCGGGAGGCCGTGGCCCAGAATGTGGTCGATCTGCTGGCGCCTTCGCTGGACTCACTGCTGGTGTTGCTGGACGGCCGGAACGTGGCGCTCGACGGCCAGAGCGTAACGCTGCAGACGGCCGGGGCCACCGTGCACACGATCGAGCGCTGGTGGGGCGAACGCATCCTGGCGGCGCTTTCCAATCCGAACATCGCCTTTCTGCTGCTGATGCTGGGCTTCTACGGACTGCTGTTCGAGCTCTACACGCCCGGCTGGGGCATTCCCGGCACGCTGGGCGCCATCTTTCTGATGCTGGGCTTCTACGGGCTCTCCATCCTGCCGGTCAACTACGTCGGCCTGGCCCTGCTGGTGCTGGGCCTGGGCATGCTCGTGGCCGAGGCTTTCGTGCCCAGTTTCGGCCTGCTGACCGTGGGAGGTGTCGTGTGCCTGATTCTGGGCGGATTGATGCTCGTGGAAAGTCCGATGGGCTTTCCGAAGGTTTCGGCCGTCCTGGTGGTGCCGGTGGCGCTGGCCACGGCGCTGATCGTACTGTTTCTGCTGGGCAATGCCCTGCGTATCCAGCGCCGGCCGGCCCGTGTGGGCGATGAGACGCTGATCGGCCAGCAGGCCGTGGCGCGCGAAGACTTTGTGCCCGAAGGCGATCACTTCCAGGGCTACGTGTTCATTCACGGCGAGTGGTGGCGGGCCTGTAGCACGGCCCCGGTTCGGGCCGGCCAGCCCGTCCGCATCGAACGCCGGGAGGGACTCTGCCTCTGGGTTTCACCGATTGCGTCCACCTGAAAACCAACCAGCCGGAGGTGCGGCCATGCTTTCGTCGACAGGCATCGTCATCGGACTGATCGTGCTGTATTTCATCAGCTGCATTCGCATTCTGTACGAGTATCAGCGCGGCGTCATCTTTCGGATGGGCCGGGCCCTCCCCGAGCCGAAGGGTCCGGGCATCGTGTTCGTGTTCTGGCCGATCGACCGCATGGTGCGCGTCAGCCTGCGCACGTTCGTACACGACGTGCCTGAGCAGGACGTGATCACGCGCGACAACGTGTCAGTGCGCGTGAATGCCGTGGTCTATTTCCGCGTGGTCGATCCCATGAAGGCCGTGCTGGAGGTGGAAGATTACCGCTATGCCACCACCCAGCTTTCCCAGACTTCACTCCGGAGCATTGTGGGACAGGTGGAACTGGACGAACTGCTGGCCGAGCGCGAAAAGATCAACCGTCGGTTGCAGGAGGTCATCGACCAGCAGTCGGATCCCTGGGGCATCAAAGTGTCGCTGGTGGAGGTCAAGCACGTGGATCTGCCCGAACACATGAAGCGGGCCATGGCCAAGCAGGCGGAAAGCGAACGGGAACGCCGCGCCAAGGTGATCCACGCCCAGGGTGAGCTGCAGGCGGCCGAGCAACTGGCTCAGGCGGCCGCCATGCTCGAGGCGCACCCCATGGCCATGCAGATGCGCTTTCTGCAGACGCTCGTGGAAGTCGGCTCCGAAAACAATACGACGATCGTCTTCCCGATCCCGCTGGAGTTGATACGTCCGTTGCTGGAGCCAAAGAAGCAGCGCTGAACACAAAAAAGCCCGGACCGAAGCCGGGCCGGCGCCCCGGGCAGGACTCGAACCTGCAACCGGCGGCTTAGAAGGCCGCTGCTCTGTCCGGTTGAGCTACCGGGGCTTATCCGATGGTCGGGGCGGCCGGATTTGAACCGGCGACCTTCTGCTCCCAAAGCAGACGCGCTAACCGGGCTGCGCTACGCCCCGAGTCGTTCCATAGAACACGACAGCGCCCCGAGTGGATTCCCGGGGCGCGCCTACCAAACTCCCAGCAACCGATCAACCGGCCTGAACCGCCTGGTTGACGGCCTCGAGCGGCACAACCCGCTCGCGAAACCGATACTGGCCGTTCGGCTTCTTCTCGGCCACCACAATTTTGGCCATCTTGACCTGCTGGCGATTCTTGACGCGGTCCGTCCGCTGGTTCTTGCTGACCTTGGCCATGGCTTATTTCACCTCCCGATGCAAAGTGTGGCGACGAAGAACCGGATTGTACTTTCTTAACTCCAGTCGGCCCGGGGTGTTGCGCCGGTTCTTGGTGGTCACGTAACGCGAGGTGCCCGGCGCTTCCGTGCACTCCAGAATGACCTGCACCCGGGCTTCTTTCCCCTTTTTAGCCATCGCTCACTCTCACGGTTTTAGATTTTGATACCCTGACGGCGCGCCTCGTCCAGCACCGCCTTGAGCCCTTTCTTGTTGATCGTCTTCATCGTTTTGGCCGAGACGCGGAGCGTGATCCAGCGCTTCTCCTCCGGAATGTAGAACCGCTTCTTCTGCAGGTTGGGGAGAAAACGCCGTTTCGTCTTGTTGTTGGCGTGCGAGACGTTATGCCCCGATACCGGCCCTTTACCCGTCAGCTGATCTCTACGTGCCATGACAACGCGCGACTGAATTTCCGAGTTTGATAATTTAGTAAAAGGATCCCTGCGGGCGCAATGCGCCCTGCTGGCGAAAGCCTTCCTTCTAAGCCCAGGCTTCCGCAAAGGTTTCGCAAAAACGAGCGTCAGGAGGCCGAGGAAGCCTGCCGGTAGCCGTCCAGCAGCGTATCGGCCCGAAGCCCCCGCCGCAACGTTTCCAGCGGGAGCACCTCTTCGGGCGCAATGTTGCCCAGGTTCACATTGGGTCCCAGGTGGCGGATGAACCAGACCTGTTGCACCTTGCGGGGCGCTTCGAAGATGAGCTGCGCCGGTGGAACCATCGCAACGATTTCGTCGACCAGTCCGGCCCGCACCTCACCGCTGGGGCGATAGAGTCCCACCGTACCGCTTTCCCGGGCTTCGCAGATCACCTTCCAGCTGCCTGCTTCCAGTTCGGCCTGAATCTGCTGCACCCACCGGTAGGCAGGGAGAATGCGTTCGGCATCCTTGGAGCCTACCTCGCTCAGCACCACGAAGTGCGCGGCCAGTTGCCGGATGACGCGCAGCTTTTCTTCCAGCGGAATGGTCAGGACCCCGTCGGATACCTCCACGTGCGCGAGCCCGAGCCGTTCGACCAGCCGACAGTAGGCGTCCAGTTCACCGCGCAGGTAGAACGCCTCGAACAGCGTCCCGCCCAGATAGACGGGAAGCCCGGCCGCCCGGTAGCAGGCCAGCTTGCGTTCCAGACAGGGCGTGAGCAGCGCCGTCCCCCACCCCAGCTTGACCAGATCGATGTAAGGGCCGGCCACCTCCAGCACGTCTTCCACCTGTCGGACCGAGAGCCCTTTGTCGAGCATGAGCGTCAGGCCGAAGGTTCGGGGACGCTCCGGCCGCTCGGGCATGAAGGGAAGTTCCTGCAGCATGGCGTTCGGTCAGATGTCCAGATGAACGGCCTGGGCCGGCTCGATGGCGGCCGCGCGGGCCGCCGGATAGAGCGCCGCCAGCACGCAGAGCACCAGCGCCGCCAGCGTGATGCCCAGCAGGTCCGTGATTTCGATGGCCACCGGATAGGCGTGAATCAAGAAGGCCTCGGCGCCCGGCAACGGAACCAGCTGGAAGTGCTGCTGCAGCAGGGCCAGTCCGACTCCCAGCAACAGCCCCAGACCGGCTCCGGCCACGCCGATCAGCAGACCCGCCAGCAGGAACACCTGGCGCACCCGCTTCCGGGAAAGTCCCATCGCCTGGAGCACGCCGATGTCTCTTCGTTTTTCGATGACCACCATGGTAAGCGCGCCCACGATGCTGAAGGCGGCCACCACCACGATCAGCGCCAGAATCAGCGAGGCGCCCCACTTTTCCAGCCGCATTACGTCGTAGAGCCCCCGCTGCAGGTCGTACCAGGTCTGCACGCGGTAACGGGTCGTGTCGAGCTGCTGCTCCAGGAGCGCCTTGAGGGCGGCCGCGTGGGCCACGTCGTCCAGTCGCAGCGCGACGCCATCGACCCGATCGCCCATGCGGAACAGTCGCTGGGCTTCTTCGAGCGCCACGAACACGTGGCTTTCGTCATAACCCGACGTCAACTGGTAAAGGCCGCGCACCTCGAAGCGGATCAGGGGCGGTGGCGCCAGCGGTTGCGTGAGCAACTGCTCGAGCGCGGGTGCCGAGAGCAACCCCACCTGACTGGCCGGGTCGGTCGAGCTGGCCGGAAGCAGTCCCAGCCGGCGGGCCAGCGGCATCCCCACCAGGATGCCCGGTCGGCCCTCGCGCCGCTGCAGGTCCACGCTCCCGAAAACCCGCGCCGCGCCCATCGCCTCCAGCGCCTCGGGCTCGACGCCCCGCACGATCACCACCTTGTTCACCTCGCCCTCGCCTTCATAGAGCAGCAGCGCTTTGCCCTCCACGTAGGCCGTCACTTCCGCCACGTGGGGCAACCCCCGCAGGTACTGCTCCAGCGAATCGTCCACGGCCAGGCCGCCCGGCGCAACGCTCACGATGCGCACGTGCGGATCGACCGACACCAGCAGATCGCGCACCACCCGGTAGAAGCCGTTCATCACGGAAAGCACCACGATGAGCGCGGCCACGCCCACCGCCACACCCAGCACCGAAATGCCGGTAATGACGGCAATCAGCGTCACCTGATGCCGCGCCATCAGGTAGCGGCGGGCCAGCAGCAAGCGAATGTCCATCGTGTCAGCGTTCCGAAGTCGGCGTCAGTGGTTGGCCCAGGCGGGGCAACGGATCCGTAAACAGCGCCTCCGGCAATGCGTCCGGAAAAGCCAGATTGTCCGTAAAGATGATTAACGGCGCATAGCGATACACCTTGCGCGTTGCCAGACGCACCGGCCCGAAAGGAGTTTCCCCCGTCCTGTATCCTTCCCACCGGTAGCGGGCCGGCAACGCCTCGGGATTGTCGCGGGCCGGATAGGCCAGCTCGGAGATCAGCCCATCCCGGCGATCCACGTAGAGCCAGAAGCGCCGGGCCGGAAGCCACTGGGCCCGTGCGAGTTCCAGGCGCAGTACCTCGTGCGTGGTCGTCGCCGAGTCGGCCTCGTAGAAGCGCTGCACCTCCGGCTCGAAAAGCCGCACGGGCAACAGCAGCCAGAACGTATCGTTGACAAAGCGACGGTAGGCCTCCTCCAGCAGCCGGCGGTTGGCCGCCTCGGCCAGCGGCCGCCCGTTGCGGTAGACCTGGCCGCGCCGCGTGCGCACGTTGAACAGCGCCACGTAGAGCGAATCGTCCTCCCGCACCCATTCCAGCCGGTACCGACCGCTGGGGCGATGCCAGAGGTGGTGTGCCAGCAGGCGCCGGGGGCCGTCGTGCGCTACCGCGTAGTCGAAGCGAACGTAAGGCAACGCCCGCCAGACCTCCGGCCCCCCACAGGTCCGATAGACGCGCAGCGCCAGCGAATCGGCCCGCGTGTGCACGGGAATCATCACGGAATCGACCGCTTCAGGCCTTTCTGCCGGACGCGTGCGACAGCCCGCCAGCAGGATCAAAAGCACAACCGCGTAAAACCGCATGCCTTCGACGATTTGATTTTTCGGGGAAAAGTAACAACACCGCGCGGCACACGCACCCCCCGAACCGCTTTCGTTTTACCTTTGCTATTAAGGTAAAATCTTTTGACAAAATACCCCGCGAGCCATGCGTGTTCTGGCGCTGCTGCTTCTGCTGGCGATTTCGGCCGCGGCCCAGCCGCAGAAAGACAACTTCTACGACGACCGGATCGACACCACGGCCAAGGCGCCCCCGAAGGAAACGCCCCGGACCTATTCGCTTCCGTTCATTCGCGTGGAAGGCAACCGTTTCGTGGATGAACAGGGCCGTACCGTCGTGTTTCGGGGCGTGTCGATTGCCGACCCCGACCGGCTGGAGCGGCTCGGCCGCTGGAGCCGACGCATCTTCGAAGTGCTCAAAAACGACTGGAACGCCAACATCGTACGCATTCCGGTGCACCCCCGGGCCTGGCGTGCGCGCGGCGAAGAAGCCTACCTGAAACTGCTGGATCAGGCCGTCGAGTGGGCCAACGAACTCGGACTCTATCTGATCATCGACTGGCACTCGATCGGCAACCTTCGCACCGAGCTGTTCCAGCACCCCATGTACAACACGACGAAGACGGAAACCTTCCGTTTCTGGAAAACGATTGCCGAACACTTCCGCCACAATCCGATCGTGGCCTTCTACGAGGTGTTCAACGAGCCGACGCGCTTTAACGGCACGCTCGGCCGCATGTCGTGGGAGGAGTACAAACAGATCGTCGAGGACATCATCTACATCATCTACGCGCACGACCGCACGGTCATCCCGCTGGTGGGCGGCTTCGACTGGGCCTACGACCTGACCTACGTGCGCGAAAGCCCGATCGCCTTCCCGGGCATCGCCTACACAGCCCATCCGTACCCGCAGAAACGGCAACCCCCGTGGGAGGAAAAATGGGAGCACGACTGGGGCTTCGTGGCCGATACCTATCCGGTCTTCGTGACCGAGCTGGGCTTTATGAGCGCGGACGAGCCCGGCGCGCACGTGCCGGTCATCGGCGACGAAACCTATGGGGAAACCATCATCAACTACATGGAAAAGAAGGGGATTTCCTGGACGGCCTGGGTGTTCGATCCGGTCTGGTCGCCCCAGCTCATCAAAAACTGGGACTTCGAGCCCACCACGCAGGGCCGCTTTTTCCGGGAGAAAATGCGCCAGCTCAACCCGCGAAACTAACGGATTGCTGAAACATATCCCCTGCAGACTTTCACCGCTGCAGGGGCCGAGGCGCCGGATGGGCGGGGCTGACCCATCGGCTGGCCGGAAAACGGAGGCGCGGGTTTTCTTCGTCAGCCCGGATTCCGTCGCGGTCCTGGAGACTCGGGTCGACGCCGTCACCTTTCGGCTCAGGGGAAGGGTGCCGTTTCAAACTGGATGAAACCCATGCGTGCCGTCTGGATGTGCGGGCTGTTGCTGCTGTTTTCGGGTTGGACGGCCCGGGCGCAGCTCCCGGCCGACACCGGCCGCACGGACCCCTATGGCACGGGCGCCGGCTTTCAGATCCTGCTCACCAACAGCGGTTTCGGGCTGGGCGGCTACTACCACCGGTCCGTGGGGCGTGACCTGAGGCTGCTGTTCGACTTCAGCCTGGGATCGGGCAAGGACGAGCGCGAGCAGAAGTTCTACAACGCGCTCACGGGCGCCAGCTACATCCAGAACAAGGCCAACTACCTGTTGCTTGTCCCGATCCAGTTCGGTCTGCAGCGGCGGCTCTGGCGCGAGCAGATCGCCGACAACTTCCGACCCTACCTGCAGGTCTCGGCGGGGCCCACGCTGGGCTGGGTCTACCCGTACTTCCGGGACCGCAACGGCAACCGCCGCTACGATCCAGAAATCGGCGAGCGCATCTACGACGTGTTTCAGGGGCTTCCGAAGGGGCACCTCCGGGCGGGCGTCGGCGGGATGATCGTGCTGGGCGCCTACTTCGGCCAGAGCCTGCGCACCACGCAGGGGCTCCGCTTCGGCTACGCGCTCCACTACTTCCCGCACCCCATCCAGCTCCTGGAGGGCGACGCACCACCCCGGCGGTTCTTCGGCACGCCGGTCATCAGCCTGACGTTCGGCCGCCTCTACGGCGTCAGACGTTGAAGCGAAACAGGATCACGTCGCCGTCCTGCACGACGTAGTCGCGCCCTTCCGAGCGCATGGCACCGGCCTCGCGGGCGGCCGCTTCCGAGCCGTAGCGGATGTAGTCCTCGTAGGAGATCGTCTCGGCCCGGATGAAGCCGCGCTCGAAGTCGCTGTGGATAAGTCCGGCGGCCTGCTGGGCCCGCGTGCCCCGCCGGATCGTCCAGGCGCGCGCCTCCTTGGGGCCCACCGTGAAGAACGTGATCAATCCCAGCAGCTCATAGGCGGCCCGCACCAGCCGTTCCAGTCCGGGGCGCTCCAGTCCCAGTTCTTTCAGGAAGGCCCGCCGTTCTTCTTCGTCCAGTTCGGCCAGCTGGGCCTCCAGCTCCGCACAGATCACCACGACCTGCGCACCTTCCTTTGCGGCAATTTCCCGGACCGTGGCCACGTGCGGATTGCCTTCGCCCTCGGGTAGATCCGACTCGGCCACGTTGGCCACGTACAGCACCGGCTTCACGGTAAGCAGAAAGAGCGAGCGCAGCCAGGGCGCTTCCAGATCGCTCACCGTGAACAGGCGCGCCGGAGCCCCGCTGCTCAGATGGTCACGCAGGCGCTCGTAGAAGGCCAGCTCCTCGCGCAGCTTCTTGTCGCCGCTTTTGGCGGCGCGGGCCGTCCGTTCGATCCGGCGCTCGACGGTCTCCAGGTCCTTCAGCAGCAGTTCGGTCTGGATGATTTCGATGTCGCGGGCCGGATCGACCGAGCCGCTCACGTGCACGATGTTCGGATCCTCGAAGCAGCGTACCACGTGCAGGATGGCATCCACCTCGCGGATATGCGCCAGAAACTGGTTACCCAGCCCTTCGCCCTTCGACGCGCCGGCCACCAGGCCCGCAATGTCCACGAATTCGATGGTGGTGGGGGTCACTCTGGCCGAACCGGCCAGCTCGGCCAGCCGCTCCAGCCGCTCGTCCGGCACCGGCACCACGCCCACGTTCGGCTCGATGGTGCAGAACGGATAGTTGGCCGACTCGGCGCCGGCCCGGCTGAGCGCGTTGAACAGCGTCGATTTTCCAACGTTCGGTAGCCCGACAATTCCACAGCGCAGCGGCATTGTATCCTTTTCGTTTCAGGGATGGTACAACTTTCGCGGAAGCTTTCCGGTAAAAGCCAGCCGGCCCAAATCGGACAACGCCTGAATTGTTCCGCAACCGCTCGGTGAACATGCACCGCGCACGTGCCACGCTGATCGCACTGCTGCTGGCCCTTTCCTGCTCGGCGGTGGCGCAGCCCGTTCCGCCCGATCGGGGACGCGTGCTGCAGGCCGGTCTGGCCGCCGCGCCCGGCCTGGGGGTGCAGCTCGGTTACATCTCGCCCCGGAGCATCTACACGCTGGAAGGCATTTTTTACCTGGACATCGCCCCGTCCTTTGCCGGGGGCGAGGGTAACACGCAGCTCTCGCTGGCCTTCGGTTCGGCCTTTCGCATTACGGGGCTGATTCGCACGATGGGCAACGCACCGATCCTCTACGACCTCGATGTGGGCCTGCGGCTGGGACCGGGCCTGCTCTTCACGCCAGGCGAAACGCGCGCCCAGAAAAACCAGCAGTTCGGCCTGTTTCTGGAACCTTTTTTCCGGTTCGTGTCGGCCTTCGGCACCCGTCGGTTTTTCTTCGGCGAGGCCGGCCTGCACCGGCCGTTCTTCCGGGCCGGGCTGTGGTTCGTTTTCTGATCAGATCAGATCCTGGCGCGGGATCGAGATGAACGTGCGCTCCGGGAGCCGGACGGCCGTCAGGCGGCCCAGCCCCGGATGGGGATAGACGCAGCCGGTGTCGATGGCGATGAGTTTCTCCCGGTTGATGGGTTCGGGCACGGGCGTGTGGCCGCATACGACGGGCTTCTCCCAGGCGAAGCGGGGGGCGTTCAGGTGCTCCCGCTCCCAGAGAAACAGATCGGTATGGGCAAAGCGACGCAGGTTTTCGGCGATGGTCAGATCGGGCTTCAGCCCACCGTGGACGAAGAAGAAATCCGGCGTGTCGTAATAGAGGAGCGTCTCGCGGATGAACGCCTCGTGCTCCTCAGGAATGCGAATCCCGTCGTTTCGATAGCTGTTGAGCGTGGTGAGTCCGCCGTTGATGAACCAGAGATCGGCCTCGCCCCGGTCCAGGTAGTTGAGCATCAGGGCCTCGTGGTTGCCCCGCAGAAAGACGCAGGAGATCTCTTCGCGAAGCCGGAGCAGCCGTTCGATGACGCCCCGGGCGTCGGGTCCACGGTCGATGTAATCGCCGATAAAGACGAGCTGATCGTCGCGCGTGGGCGCCAGCCGGTCGAGCAGGGCATCCAGCGTGCGGGCGCAGCCGTGAATATCGCCGATGGCTATCAGGGCCATGATGGGCTACGACTTCGACGATTGCTGTTCGGCCAGGCGTTGTAGCAGCGTCTCCATGCCGATCAGCCCGCGTCCCGACTTCTTCAAGCGCCCCTGCCGCTGCAGGTCCAGCACCACAGCATCGAGCACGCCGTTGACGAACTGGCCGCTTTTCTCGGTGCTGTACTTCTTGGCCAGCTCGATGGCTTCGTTGATGGAAACCTTCGGGGGAATATCTTCAAACGCGAGCAATTCGCAAATGGCCATGCGCAGCAGCAGCCGGTCGATCAGGGCAATACGCGTCAGGTCCCAGTTTTTCACATGATCGGCAATGAGGCGATCGGCTTCCTCGCTGTAGTTGATCGTCCGGAGAAAAAGCTGGGTGGCAAACCGGAGCGCCTCCCGGTCGTCCTTCAGCGCGGACCGCAGCACGGTGTCGATCACGTGCTCGGCCGTGTCGTGCCCCACCTCGTAGGCGTACAGCGCCTGCAGTACCCGTTCCCGAACTTCCCTTCGGCTGTGCATCTTCCCGCGTGTCAAAGGACTGCTTCTTCGTCATCGAGCGCTGGTCCAATTCGCAAGGCGCCAGAAGGTTCTGCACCGGACCGGGATTCACGCAGGCTTGTCGGTTGCAGCTTTCGGAATCCGGTGTCTTTTCGGACAGGAAGCCGCTCGGTCTCATGCCGCCGCTTCGCACCGCACCGCTTTTCTGGACGGCGCTCGGCCTGGTCCTCGGGATTCTGGCGGCCGACGCCTGGCCGATACCGGCCGGCTGGTGGCTGCTCGGCGCCGGTTGTACGGCAACGCTGGCGCTTGTCTTCCTTCTGGTGGATCGAAAACGTCGGGGCTCGGTCCCGTTGTGGCCGGTCCCGCTGCTGCTGAGCGTGCTACTTGTGGGGGCCGCCCGCCACCGGCTTCAGATGGCACCGCCGCCTCCTTTTCCGCTCGACACGACGGCGGTCGTGCTGGCCGGAGTTCAGAAAACGCCCGAAGCGACCGCGTACGGCCTGCGTTTTCCGGCACGGACGCATCTGCTGCTGATCGGTCCCGACACGCTGCGCGCCCACGTGTTGCTCGACGTGCGCCTGGTAGCCGACAGCCTGCCGACGCTCCGATGTGGATACCGGGCACTGCTGGGGGGACGCCTGGAGCCGCTCCGCGCCCCCCGCAACCCCGGACTGCCAGACCGCACCACGCAGTGGCGGCGACAGGGCGTGGTCGCGCGCCTGGTGGTGGACGATCCCCGGCTCGTTCAGGTACTTGACGTCCGTCGCTGCTTTGCGGATCGGCTGGCCTCACTCCGGGATTCGGTCGCAGCCGTGCTGCAGCAGTACATGCCCCGACCCGAAGCCCGGCACGTCGTGCAGGCCCTACTGCTGGGCGACCGCTCAGGGCTTTCCGCAGACGTTCGGAATCGACTCGGCCGCGCCGGTCTGGCCCACCTGCTGGCCATCTCGGGGCTGCACGTGCTGCTGGTGGGGCTGGTGCTCTACGGCCTGCTCCGTCCGCTGCTGCTACGCCTGGGGCTGAGCTGGTGGAGCATGGAATGGACGCGCACCGTGCTGACGCTACTCGTGCTGAGCGGCTACGTGCTGCTGGCCGGCGCTCCGGCCTCGGCCGTCCGCGCCCTGGTGATGGCCGCGCTGTTTCTGGGAGCGACGCTATTTCAGACGCCGCCGCATTCGCTGAATGCGCTGGGCGCTGCGGCCGTCGTGCTGCTGCTGGCCGATCCGGCGCAGCTCTTCGAGCCGGGCTTCCAGCTCTCGTTTGCCGCCGTGATCGGACTGCTGCTGGGCTGGCTGCCCCTGCAGCAACGCCTTCCCGCCCTGTTCTTTCGTCAGCCCACATTTCGCTATCTGACCGGTACGCTGCTGGTGACGCTGACGGCCACGCTGGCCACGGCGCCCTTTGTGCTCTACCACTTCGGCTACGTGTCGCTGGCCGGGCTGCCGCTGAACCTTCCGGGCATCCCGCTGGCCGCAGGCGCGCTGGCGGGCGGTCTGCTCACCGTGCTGAGCGCGCCGTTCAGCCCGACGCTGGCCGGGCTTTTTGGACATGCGGCCACGCTGTGCGCCCATCTGTTGCTGCAACTCGGCGAACTGGGACTCCGCCTGCTCCGTCCCTTCGTGTGGCACGTGCCCGAACCGCCCTGGTGGGTGCTGATCACACCTCCTGTCCTGCTGGGAATTCTGAGCAGTTCTTCCCGGGGACGTCGATGGTCCGGAACGGTCCTGCTCGGGGTGCTGGGTCTCGGTCTCTGGACAACACCACCCACGTCGCCCCATCTGGACGTGCTGTTTTTCGACGTGGGCCATGGCGATGCCGTACTGATTCGCGCGCCCGGCGGCCGGCACCTGCTGATCGACGCGGGCGGCCGCTATGCCGGTCGTGTGGCCGCCGAAAGGAGCGTGCTGCCCTTTCTGCGCCGATACGGTATCGATCGACTCGACGCTGTGCTGATCACACACCCCGATGCCGATCACGCCGGCGGCCTCCCGCTGCTGCTTCGCCGACTTGAAGTCGGCCGTGTGCTCGATAGCGGCACGGCCGACTCCTCGGCGCTCTCGCGGGAAATCGCGCATCTGATCGACAGCCTCCGGCTTCCGCGCCGATCCCTTCAGGCCGGCGATACCGTTCGTCTGGATCCCGCGCTGGTGCTCCAGGTGCTGGCACCCGCGCCGAACGCCGGGGACCTCCCCGACAACGAACGTTCCGTGGTGCTCCGGATGGTTTTCGGTCAGACGCGCTGGCTGTTTCTGGGCGACGCAGAACGCGAACTGGAACGCCAGCTCGTACGGGCCTATGGCAATCTGCTGGAAAGCGACGTGGTCAAGGTGGCCCACCACGGCTCCCGCACCAGTTCCACGCTGGAACTGGTCCAGCAGGTGATTCCGGAACGCACACACCCCGCCCGGGCCGTGATCAGCAGCGGCTGGCGGAGCGTCGACGATTCGGTCCGGGTCCGGTGGGAGCGTCAGGGGGCCCGGCTGTGGATCACGGCCGATTCCGGCGCGCTCTGGCTTCGCAGCGACGGTCGGCGGATCTGGCCGGTCGCCTGGCGCAGGGCTCAGTGATACAGAAACAGCGGCACCGTCGTCTTTTCGATCAGCGCCGAAGTCGAAGACCCGAACAGCAACTTCTTCAGACCGGTAGTCGCATAGGCGCCAGCGACGATCAGGTCGGCCTCAATTTCCTGTGCAAACGCTACGATCGCTTCTTCCGGGTTATCACCCTTTCGAGCCGTCGTAGTCACCTTGAACCCGTGCTCCTGCAGGTATTCCTGCACGAGCGAGAGCATCAGCCGGGTTTCGGCCTCTTCATCGTCGTAGACGGTCAGCACTTCCACGCTTACTTCGGTACCGAAAGGCCTGAGCTGGGCGAAGCGCTGCATCGTACGGGCGGCCGTATCGCTGCCGTCATAGGCGATCAGGACCCGTTGGATGGGTCGGTATTCGGTGCCTACGATGAACGAAGGGCCGACGCTTTCCCGAACCACCCGCACCAGCGTCCTGGTTTTTTTCCTCCGGATGGCTGTAGAAGAAGTGCGGCTCCTTTCCCACGACGAGCAGATCGTGCACTTTCATATCCTCCAGGATGCGGCGGAAAGGCACGCCCTCGGCCACTGTATTGCGATGCCGGAGCCCTTCTTTTTCGGCCACGTCGTCGAATTCCTCGATCAGCCGACGGGCCACGGCCCGGGCTTCTTCCGTCATCTGCTCACGCAGCTTTTCGGCGTAGTACATGCTGCCGATGCCGCCGCCTCGCGCACTGGCTTCGATATGGCCGGTGTCCACGACGGCCAGGCCAGTGACGCTGGCATCGTGCTGACGGGCAAGCTCGGCGGCATACCGGACGGCAATGCCGGTGTCCGTATCGGGATCGAGAGCGACAAGAATACGCCGGATCATGGAGTCTGAACAGCTTGGTTCCGGTTGTGTGGCTAAAAGTACGAGTTTTCCCGGTTCCGGACAAACAGGAAGGGGCGCCGGTGTTTCATTCATCCACAATGGATTTGTTTAAAAAATGTCGTCGTGTTGGTTTGTAGAAGGCTGTGGAAATGTGGATTTCGAAGTTGTGCACCGTGAAAAAAGTTGTTGTGGATAAAAACCGGGGGTATTCCACAACGTTATGCACAGCGGCCGAGTAACCAAATCGTCACATCTGGGGAATCCAGGCCGGTTTCGGAGAAACAATCCACGTTTCCACAGCAATCCACAGCTAACGACTCTGGTTCAGCGTCTCGTTATCCACCGTTGTCCACATTGTGGAAGTGTGGGGAAAACCCGGGGAGAACGGGGGTAGTTATCCACGGCTGTCCACACGGTGGATTTTTTCCCCGAATTATCCCCCGGGTTATCCCCGGCAATCCACAGGTAATCCACAGCGTGGATAAAAACTCACGGTTTGCTGAGCAGGCGGTACATTTCGCGCTTGTAGGCCTCGACGCCGGGCTGGTCGAAGGGATTGACTTCGAGCAGATAGCCGCTGATGGCCACCGCGTGCATGAAGAAGTAAAGACAGGCGCCGAGTGATCCGGGTGCCAGGCGTTCGAGCCAGACGGTCGAGACGGGCACGCCGCCGTCGGCGTGGGCTTTGCGCGTGCCTTCGTAGGCTTTGCGGTTGACTTCCTGCACCGTACGGCCGGCCAGGTAGGCCAGGCCGTCGCGATCGTCGCCGGTATCCGGAATGGTCAGCGGTTCGGGTTCGCGTTCCACCATAAGGAACGTTTCGATCAGGTGCCGGCGGCCTTCCTGCACGTACTGGCCCAGTGAATGCAGGTCGGTGGAGTACTGGATGGCATCGGGGTAGAGACCTTTGCCCGCTTTGCCTTCGCTTTCGCCGAAGAGTTGCTGCCACCAGGCGCCGATGCCGCTCAGCCGTGGTTCAAAGACGGCCAGCAGTTCGATGGCGTAGCCGCGTTCGTGAAAGAGATAGCGCAGCGCGGCGTAATCGAGGGCCGGGTTGTCGGAAGCGCCGGTCAGGCGCTCGCACATCTCGACGGCGCCGTAGAACAGCGAGCGAATGTCGATGCCGGCCACCGCGATGGGGAGCAGTCCGACGGGCGTCAGCACCGAGAAGCGGCCGCCGACGCCGGGCGGGATGGCATAACGTCGGTAGCCGAACGTTTCAGCCATGTCGTGCAGGCGGCCGCGGGCCGGATCGGTGGTGACGATGATGCGGCGGGCGGCGTCCGGAAAGCGGGCTTCCAGCCAGGGACGCAGCACGCGAAAGGCTAGCATGGTCTCCAGCGTGGTGCCGCTTTTGGAGATGACGTTGACATAGACCGACTTGCCTTCCAGATAGGCCAGCAATTCTTTCAGATAGCGGCCGCTCAGGTGGTGTCCGGCAAACAGCACCTCCGGGGTGATCTGGCGGCCGGTTTCGGGATCGACAGGGGGGCGAAATTGCGGGGCGAGCGCCTCGATGACGGCCCGGGCGCCCAGATAGGAACCACCGATACCCAGACACAGGAAGACGTCGGCCTGCTCGCGGATCTCGGCGGCCGTGGTGTCGATGTCTTCCAGCAGGGCGTCGTCCGGCTGCAGCAGCAGGTCGCGCCAGCCGAGCATTTCATGGCCGGGACCGGTGCGTTCCAGCAGCATCCGATGGGCTGCTTCCGCCCGCGGACGGACGGCCTCCAGATCGTGCGCTTCGAGGAAGGGCAGGGCGGTGGAAAGATCGTAGCGGATCATGGCGGCGTAAACACTGGCTGTGGGTTGTAACTTTATCTTTCGTAAGATCGGCTTTTTCTGTAAAGTCCACCGAAAATCATGCGCGAATTTATTTCGGTCGAAGAAGCCCGAAGCATCATTCTGGAGCAGGTTACGCCGCTGCCGGTCGAGCGCGTGTCGCTGGCCGAGGCGCTGGGACGGCGGCTGGCCGAGGCCGTGGTCAGCCGCGACGACATCCCGCCGTTTCCAAATGCGGCCATGGACGGCTACGCCGTGCGGCTGGCCGATGTGCAGCAGGTGCCTGCGACGCTTCGGGTCGTGGCCGACGTGGGGGCCGGGCAACTACCACCCGCGTCGATTCCGCCGGGCGCCTGCATCCGGATCATGACGGGTGCGCCGGTGCCGGCCTGGGCCGAGGCGGTCGTGCCCGTCGAGTGGACCGAAGCCGGGGCGAACGGCACCGTGCGCATTTTGCAGGCGCCGGCCGCCGGCGAGAACATCCGTCCGGCCGGGCAGGACGTACGGGCCGGCGAGCGGTTCTTCGAAGTGGGCCAGCGCATCACGCCGCCAGTGGTGGCCATGCTGGCCACGCTGGGCGTGGCCGAGGTGCCGGTATTCCGGCGGCCCCGCGTGGCGATCGTCGCGACCGGCGACGAACTCATCGACGCGGGCCAGCCGCTCACGCCGGGACACATCCGCGATTCGGCCGGACCCGGTCTGGCCGCCCAGGCCCGGTGGCTCGGGGCCGAGGTGGTGGGGCCGCTGCGGGTGCCCGATGATCGCGCTGCGCTGGAGCAGGCCGTCGAACAGGCACTCGAAGCCGACGTGCTCGTGTTTTCCGGGGGCGTCTCGGTGGGGCTGTACGATCTGGTCCGGCAGGTGCTCGACGGCCGCGGCACGCAGTGGCTTTTCTGGAAGATCCGCCAGCGGCCCGGCAAACCGATGGCCTTCGGCCTGCTGGAGGGCAAACCGGTCTTTGGTCTGCCGGGCAATCCGGTTTCGTCGGCGCTCTGCTTCGATCAGTACGTGGCGCCGGCGCTTCGCCGCATGCAGGGACAGCAGGAGGTGTTGCGACCGCGATTCCCGGCCGTGCTGGAGGCGCCCACACCGAAGAAGGCCGGGCTGCACTTCTACGTGCGCGGCGTGGCCCGTCCGGGAGGCGATGGCCGCCTTCTGGTGCGCGACACCGGACCCCAGGGCTCCAACCTGTACCATTCGATGGTGCGGGCCAACTGTCTGATTCACCTGCCCGAGGCGCTCGAAGAAGCACCGGCCGGACTGGAGGTGGAAATCGAATGGCTTCCCTGGACGCTGGAGCCGTGAAGGTTGTTTGTGTTTATATTGAACAACGATACCCCCGTAACCACTCACCAAACTCTGCCTGCCATGATGCGCCTGTCCACACGGTTATGCCTGGTCGGTCTGCTCGGACTGGCCTTTGTGCTGCCCGGCCCGGAAAAGGAGCTGGAGATCGGCGCCAAAGCGCCCCTGGTCGATCTGAAGATGCGCGACGTCTCCGGAAAGATGCTTTCCCTGAAAGACGTGGCCGGAGAGAACGGACTGCTGGTAATCTTTTCGTGCAACACCTGTCCCTGGGTAGCCGCCTGGGAAGATCGCTACCTGATCGTCGCGCAGAAGGCGAAAGAACTGGGAATCGGCATGATCGCCGTGAATCCCAACGAAGCCTATCGTGACCGTGGCGATGGTTTCGAGGACATGCAGCGACGGGCCAAAGAGAAAGGCTACACCTTCCCTTACGTGCTGGATGAAGGCTCGAAGTTGGCCGATGCTTTCGGGGCGACACGCACACCCCATGTGTTTCTGTTTAACAAAGATCTGGTGCTGGTCTATCGGGGGGCCATCGATGACAATGCGCGCAACCCTGAGGCCGTGAAGCATCATTATCTGCTGGATGCCATGGAGGCCATGGTGGCCGGCAAGCCCATTCCGGTGGCCACCACGCGCTCGATCGGTTGCACCATCAAGCGCGTGGAAAGCTGAGCTCGGTGCCTTAGAAAATCCGACCTGGATGCGGCCCGTATTGCTGACGGTCATCCTGGGATGGCTGCTGCCCGGATGTATTTCGCTGGGCGCCTTTCAAGGACCCGATGTGCTGCCGGAGGGAAAGGCCGAAGTGGGGGTGGGAATTGTAGGAGGCGGATCGCTGGGGGAAGGGGCGGCGGTATCGGGATGTTCGAACTCTACGGCCGCAGGGGGATGGCTCCCCGGCTGGAACTGGGGGTGCGCACGACGGGCTTTCTGGCAACCGAAGGGGTGGCGATGGGGGCCCTTATGGTGGAAGGAAAATATCAGCTTGTTGCCGCCCATCCGCTGGTGTCGCTGGGCATGGGCGTCTCGTATTACGCGCTGGAAGTGGACGACGACATGTTTTCCTCGATAGGCCTGTACCCGGCCGTCTGGGTCGGTTTCCCCCGGCTGTATGCCGGGGCGCGCATGATCGTCGTGACGATCGGTACCAGCAATTCGGACGAAGTGGGCACCGGCTCGCTGGTGGGACTGACCATCGGCGGGCGGCTGGGCGATCACGTGCGTATTCGGCCGGAACTCACGCTTTTTGCACCGCTAGGCGGCCCGCCGCTCCTGGTGGGCGGGCTGGGCATAGCTTTTCGTCTTTGAACAAATGAGCATGCAGGCTGTGCCGCCTTTGCTGATGCCTCGTGAAGCTGCTCAGGTTTTTGTAGCCTGTTCCTCGGAAGAAAATCTGGAGCTGCCTGAAGGCACGCCGCTCTGGGAGACGCCGGAGCAGGCCGCCGCGGCGTGCCCGGAAGGGAGACTGTGGGTGGTGGAGGTGCCGCCCGGCGGAGCCGTGCACTATGGCGAAAGCTGGCGGCTGCAACGCTCATTGACGGCCTCGGCCGTTCGCAACCGGTCGCCCTATCGTCCCCCGATCACCGTACCGGCCGCGGGCGGTGTCGTGGTGCGGAGCGCGGAGGTGCCCGAGGTACTGCTCATCCACCGGCGGGGGCACTGGGATCTGCCCAAGGGCAAGTGTGATCCGGGCGAGTCGCCGGAAGCCTGCGCCCGTCGGGAGGTGAGCGAGGAGCTGGGCATCTCGCCCGAGACGCTCCAGCTCCGGAAGCCGCTGGGCCGCACGATCCACGCCTACCCGCTCGATGGTCACTACGCCGTCAAGCCCACCTGGTGGTTTCTGATGGCGACCACGGCCGCGACGTTTACCCCCCAGGCGGCCGAAGACATCCGGGAAGTACGCTGGTTTCCGCTGGAGGAGGCGCTACGCCGGGTACGCTATCCCACGCTGCAGGCATTGCTGCAGCACCTGGCCGAGCTTGCTGGCTCAGGGCTGCTGTGAGGTTTCGGTTTCCCGGCGTCTGGCTTCTTCCACCATGCGGGCCACGTCGGCCAGCAGTTGCTTGGCGTCGTAGATGATCCCGTCCTTGATCACGTACAGGATGCCCCGGGTGCGTTCCACTTCGTTGCGTTCGTTCACCCGAATCCAGCCGGTGCCGTAGAGCACCTTGAAGTTCTCCAGCGGATTTTCGGCGACGATGACCAGGTCGGCCAGCTTGCCGGGCGCCACCTGTCCGACCTCCGGGTTGCCCAGGGCCTCCGCGCCGTAGAGCGTAGCCGAGCGGATGACTTCCAGCGGATGGAAGCCGGCTTCCTGCAGCAGTTCCAGCTCCCGGATGTAGGCGAAGCCGTAGAGTTTGAAAATGAAGCCCGCGTCCGAGCCCGTGACCACGCGGCCGCCACGGTTTTTGTATTCATTCAGCCACTGCATCCAGCGCTGATAGTTGCGCTTCCAGGCGATTTCGTCGGCGGTGGTCCAGTAGAACCAGTAGGAGCCGTGAGCCTCGCGGTTGGGCTGGTAGAATTTCCAGAGGGACGGGAGCGTGTAGCGGTCGTGCCATTCGGCCCGCATGGCCCGCATCAGGTCGCGGCTGGCCTCGTAGATGGTCAGCGTCGGACAGAAGGTGAAGTCCAGTTTCAGGAATTCTTCCATGACCGCGTTCCACTTTTCGCTGCCCGGAGGCGCAGCCTGCAACCAGAGGCGTCCGGCCTGACCGAAGCGGTGCTGCTCGTTCTGGTAGTTGTAGTCCACGGGGAAGTCCTGCACGGTGCGGTCTACGAACAGCGCCTCGGGCAGGCCGTACCAGTGCTCCAGGGTAGTGAGGCCCAGTCGGGCGGCGTCCAACGCGTCCATGCGGGCCACGCCCATCTGATCGAGGTGGGCGGCGGTGCGCAGTCCCAGCTTCCGGGCTTCGTCGATCGTAGCCGCCATGATCTCGGGGGGCAGGGCACCCAGCTTGAGTCCGTCGGCGCCCTGCTGGGCCACCTGGCGTACCCAGCGGCGCGCCGCTTCGGGTGTGATCAGCGGCTCTTTAGCGCCCTGACCGAAACGGACGTAGGCATAGTGCGAGGCGCAACGATGCGGTTTTCGGCGCTGCGCCGCTTGTGCTCCAGCGTCCATTCCAGACCATTCCCGGAACCCGGATCCCGGATCGTGGTGATCCCGTGCGCCATCCAGAGCTTGAAGACATACTCGGCCGGCGTACCCTGGGCCACACCGCCGATGTGGGCGTGCATGTCGACAAAACCCGGCAGCACGTACATCCCGTGGGCGTCCAGCTCGTAGGTGGCGTCTTTCGGACGTCGCTCCTCCCGAATTGGCACGCCCGGATGGCCCACGCGAACGATCTCTTTAATCCGGTTCTTTTCGATCACAATGTCCACAGGACCGATCGGCGGAGCGCCGGTGCCGTCGATCAGCGTCGCGCCCCGGATGATCAGCCGGTCGAACGGCCCGATCCCTTCGTCCGGGTGGCGATCCGGAGCCGGCGGGATGGATCGGGGTTGCGCCAGACCGAGCAGCGGCGCAAGCAGCAGCAGGCAGGCGAGCAGGCGTTTCATGGCGCGTCTTGACGGAAAGTTGACCAAACGTTGCCCCGGAGACCTGCTTAATGTTAGCATCTTTTTCATTCAAATGCAGAAAGGTCTCCACGCAAACCATGCAGCTTCCCGAGACAATCCTGGGTGGCCTGGCGCCCGAGGAATTCCTGGCGAACTACTGGCAGAAACGGCCGCTTTTGATCCGGCAGGCGCTGCCGGGCTTTCGGTCGCCCATCACGCCCGAGGAGCTGGCCGGACTGGCCTGTGAGGAAGGGGTGGCGGCCCGGCTGATTCTGGAAAAAGGCGGAGCCTATCCCTGGGAGGTGCGCTACGGGCCGTTCGCGCCCGAGGATTTTGCCGCGCTGCCACCCACGCACTGGACGCTGCTGGTGCAGGAGGTCGATCGGCTGGTGCCGGAGGTGGCCGCGCTGCTCGAAACGGTGCGCTTCATTCCCAACTGGCGCCTGGACGACATCATGGTCAGCTACGCGCCCGAGGGCGGAACGGTCGGAGCGCATATCGACAACTACGACGTGTTTCTGGTGCAGGCCTGGGGGCGTCGCCGCTGGCAGATCAACCATCGGCCTGTCGAACGCGAGGAGCTGGTGCCGGGACTGGAGGTGCGTCTGCTGGCCCACTTCGAACCCGATGCCGAATGGATTCTGGAGCCCGGCGACGTGCTCTACCTGCCGCCCCGCACCCCGCATTACGGCGTGGCCCTGGAGGACTGCATGACGTTCTCGATCGGCTTTCGGGCGCCCGATCAGGCCGAGCTGGCCGAAGCCATGCCCCGCATGGCCACGTGGCTGGACGGCGGCCGGCGCTATGCCGATCCCGATCTGAGGCCCGCCGACGAACCTGGCGAGATCACGCCGGAAGCGCTCGATCAGATTCAGACGCTGCTCCGGGAACTGATCGACGATCGGGCCCGGCTGGCCCGCTGGTTCGGCTGCATCATCACCGAGCCCCGACGGGGCCTGCTGCCGGAGTCGCCCGAACGCCCGCTTTCTGCAGCGCAACTGCGCCGGCGGCTGCAGCAGGGGGCGACGCTTCGGCGCAATGCGATCCCGGAGCTGGCCTACGTGCGCCACGCGGACGGATCGGCCACACTGTTCGCCTCGGGCGAGGCCTACGAGTTGCCGCCCGAGCTGGCCGACGTGGCCCCCCTGCTGACAGGCCGCCGGCCGCTGAGCGCCGAAACACTTCGACCCTGGCTCGAACGGGACGACTTTCTGGAACTCCTCCAGACGCTTGTCCATTCCGGCATTCTGTCGCTGATACCAGCCCGCAAACGCTGACATGCCCGGTCCCTGGAAGTGTCTGCACCGCGAGGTGCTGGCCGATTACAAGGTGTTTCGCATCTGGCGCGAACAGGTGCAGCCGCCCCGCGCGCCTCGTCCTTACGATTTCTATCTGCTGGAGGCCATCGACTGGGTCAACGTGATTCCGATCACGCCGGACGGTAAGATGGTGTTCGTGCGCCAGTACCGCTACGGCACCCGGGAGGTCTCGCTGGAGATTCCGGGCGGGGCGGTGGATCCGGACGATCCATCGCCGCTGGAAGCTGCCCGGCGCGAGTTGCGCGAAGAGACCGGCTACGAGGCCGAACGCCTTGTCTATCTGGGCGCGGTGGCCCCCAACCCGGCCATTCTGACGAACCGCTGCCACACGTTTCTGGCCGAAAACGTCCGGCCGGTCGGTCCCCAGCAGCTCGACGACGCCGAGGAGATCGAGGTCGTGCTGCTCGATCCGGCCGAGATTCCGGCGCGCATTCGCCGGGGCGAGATCAACCACGCGCTGGTCGTGGCTGCCTTCTACCTGTATGAACACCGGGACGAAGGACAGCGGTGAGGGAGACGTTGATCGAACCGTTTCGCAGGGTCTGGGCGGCGTTCGAGCGTCGGTTGTTTCCGGCCCCCTCAAGCGATCGGCTGTTCAACCTGTACCGCGATCGACATCCCGAGCTGGATCGGCCCGAAGCGCCGGCCATCCGGCGACGCAACCTGTGGCGTTATCTGGCCGCCTACGAGACGCCCCCGCCGGTCTTTCTGCTGGCCGAAGCGCCGGGTCCCTGGGGCTGCCGGTTTTCCGGCGTGCCGCTCACGAGCGAGGCGCAGCTGCTGGACCCCGACTTTCCGCTTGCGGGCGAGGCGTCCGGCCTGTCCGAACGCCCGCACCGCGAGTACAGCGCCCGCATCTACTGGCGCGTCATGCGGCCGTACTTCCCACGCTTTTTCACCTGGAGCACCGTGCCGTTGCATCCCCACCGGCCCGGGGCGCCGCTGTCGATTCGCACGCCCACGCAGCGCGAGGTACGCGACTGGCTGCCGCTGGTGGCCGACCTGATCGAAGCGCTGAAACCCGCGCAGGTAATCGCCATCGGTCGAAAAGCCGAGTTTGCGCTGCAGTCGCTGGGCGTGCGCTGCACGTACGTGCGCCATCCGTCGCAGGGCGGTGCCCGTCTGTTCGAAGCCGGCGTGCGGGCCCTGCTGGACGATTTATAAAGTCTCTGCCGAATTGCGTCCCTTTTTCAGAAAGGATTTGTAGTTTCTCGTTCATCCCGAAAAAGCAGACCAACCTGGAGCATTCCCATGCAGAAGCATATTGTCCGCGTCTATTCTTCGAAGGAGCATCTGCCGCGCGAGGAGCAGCTGGCCTGGAAACTGGCCCGGGTGGCCACCGACGAGGCGCCCATCGACGAAGAGGCCGCCGAGATGGTGATCAACCGGATCATCGACAACGCGGCGGTGGCCGTGGCCGCGCTGAACCGGCGGCCGGTCGCCAACGCCCGCACGCAGGCGCTGGCGCATCCCAATCCCGAAGGCGCCACGCTCTTCGGGCTGCCTTCGACGCAGCGGTTCAGTTGCGAGTGGGCCGCCTGGGCCAACGGCGTGGCCGTGCGCGAGCTGGACTTCCACGATACGTTCCTGGCCGCCGACTACTCGCATCCGGCCGACAACATCCCGCCCATTCTGGCCGTGGCGCAGCAGACCGGACGCAGCGGGGCCGATGTGCTGCGCGGCATCCTGGCGGCCTACGAGGTGCATATCAGTCTGGTGAAGTCCATCTGCCTGCACAAACACAAAAAAGACCACATCGCGCACCTGGCGCCGGCGGCCACCGTGGGCATCGGCGCGCTGCTCGGACTCCCCACCGAGATCATCTACCAGGCGGTGCAGCAGGCCGTGCACGTGTCGTTCCAGACCCGCCAGTCGCGCAAGGGCGAGATCTCGAGCTGGAAGGCCTATGCGCCAGCCTTTGCGGGCAAGCAGGCCGTGGAGGCCATCGACCGGGCCATGCGCGGCGAGACGTCCCCTTCGCCGATCTACGAGGGCGAAGACAGCGTGATCGCCTGGATGCTCGACGGCCCCGACGCCGTCTATGAGGTCTGGCTGCCCGAGCCGGGCGAGCCGCGCCGTCAGATTCTGGAATCCTACACGAAGGAGCACTCCGCCGAGTACCAGGCGCAGGCGCTGATCGACCTGGCCTTCCGCATGCGGGAAAAGATCGACGACTTCGAGAAGATCAAGGAAATCGTCATCCACACGAGCCACCACACGCACTACGTAATCGGCTCCGGTTCGGGCGATCCGCAGAAGTACGATCCGAATGCCAGCCGCGAGACGCTCGACCACAGCATCATGTACATTTTCGCCGTGGCGCTGCAGGACGGCACCTGGCACCACGAGCGCAGCTACGCGCCCGAACGGGCCCGGCGACCCGACACGGTGCGGCTCTGGCGAAAGATCCGGACCGTCGAAGATCCCGAATGGACGGCCCGCTACCACCATCCGGATCCGTCGAAAAAAGCCTTCGGCGGGCGCGTGGAGATCACGTTCGAAGACGGGAGCAAGCTGGTCGACGAGATCGACGTGGCCAATGCGCACCCGAACGGCGCGCGGCCGTTCCGTCGTCCGGACTACATCCGCAAGTTCGACACGCTCACCGAAGAGATCATCGACCGCGCCGAGCGCGACCGTTTCCTGGGACTGGTCGAACGCCTGCCCGAACTGACGCCCGAAGAAGTGCTGGAGCTGAACGTCGTCGTGCCCCGCGACTGGCTCACGCACGCCGAACGCGACCGCCGGGGCATTTTCTGAGGGTGATTTCCCGAATCTATTTTGAGATTCGACCGTCCAGATATGGACGGTCGAATTTTTTTGTTGCAGCGTAATGGAACCACGCGACGAACGTCAGCGGCTGGCCGAGCAGGTGCGCCGGATCTGCCTGGAGACGATGCGCCGGGCCTACGAGGACGCCCGCATCCAGGGACTCTGTGCCGAAGGCGCCTTCGAGGCAGCGGTTTCGGCCGTGGCCATGCTGGACCTACAAACCCTGCTCGCACGCCCGGAATGAAACCCTTTCTGCTGGGGCTGAGCCTGGTACTGGGGGCCTGCTCGGCGCAGGCGCAACTGGTGCCACTCTGGCCGCTGCCGGTGCCCGACACGTCGGCGGACAACGCCTTCGGCGAGGCGGTGGCGCTGGGACCGGACCGGGCGGTGGTGGGTGCCGGGGGCGTGCGCGGGTGCGGACCGGCTTCGGGCGCGGTGTACGTGTACGAACGCCGAAATGGAGCGTGGACGCTGGCGGCCGTGCTCCAGCCGGACGACTGTGCGTCCGGGCGCCATTTCGGCCGCGCGGTGGCGCTCGACGGCGATCGGATCCTGGCCGTGGCGGCCGGACAACCCTACCGCACCGAAGTGGCCGACGCCGCCTATGTGTTCGAGCGCGGCGCCGGCGGGCGCTGGCACCAGACTGCCCGCCTGACGGCCCCACCGGACGCCCCCACAGGCGCCTTCGGTGCGGCCGTGGCGCTCGACGGCCCCCGGGCCGTCGTCAGCACCTGGGGCGATCCGGCCCGGCAACGACCGGGCGCGGCGTACGTGTTCGTACAGCAGCCGGATGGCTTCTGGAAGCTGGAGGCCACGCTGACCGACACGCTCGCACCCGGCGGCCCCTGGCCCGGCGGAGCCGTGGCGCTCGACGGCGATGTGGTGGCGCTGGCCGCTCCGTCGTACCGCTACGATCGATCAAGTGCTGTGCTGCTGTTCGTGCGCCAGCCCGACGGAAGCTGGCGGCGCGACACGACGCTTGCGGGCATCCGGGACTTCAACCCGGCGCTGGCGCTGACCGGCGGCGAGCTGCTGGTGGGTGAGCGCCTGGGCGGACGCCACAGCGGCGGGCGCGTCCGCCACTACCGCCGCCTGCCTGATGGACGCTGGACGCTCGTGGCCACGCTCGATCCTCCGCAACCGTACCCGAACGGCGGCTTCGGGGCCGCGCTGGCTTTCGACGGTCGCCGGGCGCTCGTCTCGGGCTTCGACGAACAGCTCGGCCTCGACTTCAACGTGGACCAGGTGGTGTACGTCTTCGTGCACACGGCCGATCGCTGGTGTTTCTGGCGACGCATCGACCCCGGCGAAAAAGCCTTCGGCGCCGCGCTGAGCCTGCACGGAGACCTTGCGCTCATCGGTGTGCCGCGCGAAGGCGCTCCCGGTGCCGCCTACCTGATCCCGCTGAACGCCGCCCGGTGTGAACTGAAGGAACCGGTCGGAAAATAACCGTATCTTTCTGAATCCAGGACCTACAAGGTGCACAATGGAGGCCCCTCGGGAAAGCATTTACCGGGTCATTCAGGATGAGGTGACGCGGGCCGGATGTCGCCTTGTTCGCGTATTGCTTTTCGGAAGCCGCGCGCGTGGCGATGCACATCCGGATAGCGACTGGGATCTGTATGTCGTTATAGACAGGGATCCGGGCTTTCATCAACGAAATGCCATTGCTTCAAAAATCTGCTGGCGGCTGGCTCAGGAAGGTATCGTGGCCGATGTGTTTGTGCAGGCGGAACAGACCGTTCGGGAGCGTGCCGAAGACCCCGGGTATCTCACCTATTATGTGCTTAAAGAAGGTGTCGCCCTGTGAATGAGCGGGCTGTCAGAAACTGGATTCAAAAAGCAGAGCACGATCTGAAGATCTGAAAAGATGAGATGGCCATGGAAAATCCGGCCACGGATATGGTCTGTTTCCATATGCAACAATGCGTGGAAAAATATCTCAAAGCATTTCTCATCTGGCATGGAAATCCCTATCCCAGAACGCACCGCCTGGCTGTGTTGATTGCGCTGTGTGCAAGTATCGATCCTGACTTTGCCCGGTTAATGGCATGGGGCGTTGATGAATTGACACCCTACGCAACCAGTTTGCGATATGGTGAGGAGTTTTACATGCCCTCCGTAGAGGAAACCATCCGGGCTATTGAACTGGCGGAGAACGTTCGGCATTTCGTGAGAGAGAAGCTCGCGGAGGGAGGAATGGTGTTGTAATGGTCATGCGAGCACGTGCCGTAGCCAGTGCTCCAGGTGTTCGGTGGCGCCGGGGAGAAGGGGAAGGGCGCCGACGCCGTCCTCGGCAAGGGCGCGGGCCAGACGGCTTTCGGCAAAGCGACCGGCTTCGCCGTCGCGGTACGGGTAGAGGGCCAGCGCCTGAGCTACCGTGCCGTTACCCCGGCGGGTGAAATAACTCGAGAGCGCGTCGCGGTAGCGGTGCAGGTCGTTCAGCGCGTCCGTCGGTGGGCCGGGCACCCCGTAGCGTCGCACGTAGGCCGGCGAGGCGTCGAGCCGGTACTTCGCATCGAGTACGTAGTGGACGGGCGGGGCACCGGGCCGAAAGCGGGACAGCAGCAGGTCGGGTTGCTGGGGAACGAGCAGGGTGCGGGCGCTCCAGCGCGGGTTGTACACGAGGCGCAGGTGGCCGCCGTCCGGAAGCGGAAACTTCAGGCGACGGCCACGCACCGGGCGAAGCTGCAGCCCGTCGTCCGACAGCGTGAACAGCCGGTGCAGCGGAAGCGACCGGCCGGTCATCCGACTCATCAGCCGGACCAGCGTCAGGTAGCACCAGTACTCGTAGAGCGTGTGGATCTGTCCGACTTCGAACGAAAGCAACCCGCCCAGCAGCGAAAGCCGCCGGCGCAGCCAGCAGAAGATCCGATGGGCCTGGCGGTACCCTTCGGCGCGCAGCAGGCGCGGCGTGGGTGGGGGCGGAAGCAGCGGAAGCATGGCCGCAGGAAGGCGCTGCTGCAGCCGCTCCAGCCGGGCGGCCAGCGCCAGGAGGGCCTGTCGACGTGTGCGCGTGGCGGCGTCCGGACGCGTCTGGCGATCGGCCAGCCGTTGCACCTGCCGGAGCGTGTGGGCGAGCTGCCAGGCCAGCCACCGGTGCTCCGGTGTGTCGGTGGTTACGACGGCCCGGGGTGCCCGGTGCAGGCGGTGGGTGCGTACGTTCGCCAGACGCACCTCCGGCCCCTGCCCGCCGCCGGTATGCACCGCCCTGCGCAGCGCGGCATCCGGGCGTCGCACCGCCTCCAGGGGTTGCCAGCACCGGTGAGGCCGTGCATCGGTCAGCGGATGTTGCGCAATGCGCCGGAAGGCGACCTCCAGCGCGTCGAGCACGGCTGCCAGGCGGGCAATCCAGCCCGGGAGTTCATCGGACGGTCCGGCCAGCACCCGGCCGGGTTGCCGGACGCCGGAGCCGAAGCGCAGCGCCGGCTCGACGGTCCATGTCTCCAGATCGGCCAGCATGGCCTCATAGTCGGACCGGTAGGCCAGGCGGGTGGGGAAGATCTCCAGCTCCAGCCGCAGGTGCGGGCGCTCGTCGTACCACACGATGAAGGACGTACGGCCTGCGTACGTGCCGAAATGCACCATGCCGTGCCACAGACGTCCGCCTTCGAGCGCGTGCAGGTCGCGGAGCAACGCCGGGTTGGCATGGCGCGGGGCGACAGGCCGACCGTCGCGGCTTTCCAGCAGCAGCCGGTAACGCGTCTGTTCGATCAGACCCGGAGCCTCGGCGGCGCGGTGCAGCACCGGGGAAGCGTCCGCGTTGAGCGGCTGTGCTTCAACCACCAGGGGAGGACTGCAGGAGTGGCGGGCCGGTCCCTCCCAGGTGAGTCGCACGTGGTCAGTTTCGATCGTGAAGTAGCGCATGAATTATTCCCAGAACGACGCGAAGCCCTCGCTTTCAAGCCGAAGCCATATGTGCGCCAGGCGGGCGGCCGTCATGGGAAAGGCGGCTTCCGGCCAGCGGTCCGGGTAGCCCGCCGCCGTCCAGGTGTCGAACAGCACACGCAGTTCGTCGTCGCGTTCGGCCGGTGCGCCGGTGACGGTCCAGCCCAGCAGGGACCGGAGGGCCCGGCGTAGCGGGGGCGAGCTGCCCTGCAGCCGGGGAAGCACCTTCATCCAGAGCGCCAGGTCCAGCGGATCGACCGGTTCGCCGGTGCGCGTTCGGAACGCTTCAGGCATTTCGGCGGCGTGCAGCACGAACAGCGCCACCTCGTCGCGCGTGCGGTAGGCCACCGGGAAGCCGGCGGGTTGCAGCCATCGGTTGAGCGTCTGGAGCGTTTCCAGCACACGATCCAGTTGCTGGCGCTCTGCGTCCGAGGGCGTCGGTAGCTCGGCCAGGCGCAGCGCTCGGGGCAACCAGGCCGTCACCGGCCAGGGCTCGGGCTCGACCACCGAGGAAACGGGCGTGGCCGCCAGGTCGATCTCTGTCAGCTCCAGCGTGAAGGCGCGGTCGATCACCTTGCGGCTGAAGCCGTGGGTGGTTTCGTCCACGTTCACCGTGCCCACCAGCGCGAAGTTGGCCGTCCAGGCCACGCGGGCCCAGCCCTGATCGGCCGGAGCGAGCGACAGTTGCAGCAGGGGTTCGGTGGCCCAGCCGCCTTCAGGAAGCGGGCGACGATCTTCAATGCGGCTGAGCGCTTCGGCCAGGTACTGCTCCGGTCGTGCCAGATTCATCTCGTCCAGCACGCCCACAAAGAACCGATCGGGTTGCTGCTGCGCCTCTCGCATGAGACGAAGCAGCGCACCGGGGCGGAAGCGGCCCTGCAGGTCCACATAGCCCAGCAGCTCGGCGCTGTCGGCCCAGTCGGGGCGCACGGGGATGAGCTGGGCCGCGCTGCCGGTCGCCTCGGCCACTAACAACGGAAGCTTCGATTTCCCCGTGCCGGTAGGTCCCGCCAGAATGACCAGTGGTTTGGTGCGAAGCGCCGTCACGTAGGCCGCCACGATCCAGGGCGCATAGACGAATCCCCGGCCTTCCAGGTGGCTGAGGAGCGTTTCGAGCGCGGCGGCCCGGTCGAACCTCTCGGCGCGGTAGCGGACACGTTTTTCTCGCACGACCGGCGCCGGCCGCTCGGCCTGCAGTCGGCGCAGTTCTTCCAGGGCCGACATGGCCCGCTCCAGGTCGGCCGCCCGCGCCCGGATCAGGAATTCCAGCACCTTTTCGTCCACGCGCGGAAGCGGGTGCAGCACCTGCTGCACGACCGACCGAAAGTCCGGGTAGTTGTGCACGACCTCCAGCTTGTCGGCGAACGCCTCGAACGGCACCCAGGCTTCTTCGGAGAGCACCACCAGCGGTCGCACGCGCACGCGGTGTGGATAGGCTACGCCCGGCACCAGCGGCGTGTGGTCTTCGAAGGGCTCGCCCGTGACCTCGAACATTCCCACGAGCACTTTAGAGCCCGACAGGTAGGCAAAGATCCGATCGCCCGGACGCAGGCGCTGCAGGGCGGCCCGGCCCACCCGGTGCACGGCGAACGTTTTTGTCTGCAGAAAGGCCGGGTAGTGCTGGGGCGGAATAGCCCAGAGCCAGGCGCGTCCCTCGCGCGGGCGATATGTGGTGGGCGCTTCTGCCATCGCGCGCAATATACGCCCGGAAGTTGTCGAAAACGCAACTTCTGATGGCACTTCCGGTTCTTGGAAAGAACAAGGCGTAAACCGAAGGCACGAGATGGAGGGAGCGGTTGAAAACCGGAAGTTCGAGCTGGTAGCGCCGTTCGAGCCGACCGGTGATCAGCCCCGCGCCATCGCGGAGCTGACCGAAGGCATCCTGCGCGGCGACAAATACCAGACCCTGCTGGGCGCGACCGGCACGGGAAAGACTTTTGTGCTGTCGCACGTCATTCAGAACGTGCAGCGGCCGACGCTGGTGATGAGTCCCAACAAGACGCTGGCCGCGCAGCTCTACGGCGAGTTCAAGCAGTTTTTCCCCAACAACGCGGTCGAGTTTTTCATCTCCTACTACGACTACTACCAGCCCGAGGCCTACATCCCGGCCACCGATACCTACATCGAAAAGGACCTGGCCATCAACGAGCGGATCGATCGACTGCGCCTGCGGGCCACCAGCGCGCTCGTCTCGGGTCGGCGCGACGTGATCGTGGTGGCGTCGGTCTCCTGCATCTACGGGATCGGCTCGCCGGACGAGTACCGTGAGCAGATCGTCCCGCTGCACGTCGGTCAGCAGATCGAGCGAAACGAGCTGCTCCGGCGACTGGTCAACATCTACTACACGCGTAACGACGTGGAATTCAAGCCGGGCACGTTTCGCGTGCGGGGCGACGTGGTGGACATCTTCCCGGCCTACGCCGAGGAGAGCGCCTTTCGCATCGAGTTCTGGGGCGACGAGATCGACCGCATCGCCCGACTGGATCCTGCTACGGGCGAGCTGGGCGCCGAAGAAGCAGCCATCACGATTTATCCGGCGAAGATTTTCGTCACGCCGCGCGACCGGCTGGAGCGGGCCATCGCTTCGATCGAGGAAGAATTGCGCTGGCGGCTGGCCGTACTCCGGGCCGAGGGCAAATTGCTTGAGGCGCAGCGTCTGGAGCAGCGGACGCGCTTCGACATCGAAATGCTCCGCGAAGTCGGCTACTGCTCGGGCATCGAAAACTACAGCCGGCATCTTTCGGGTCGGGCGCCCGGCGAGCGGCCCTACTGCCTGTTCGATTACTTTCCGGACGACTACCTGCTCATCATCGACGAAAGCCACGTCACGATTCCCCAGGTGCGGGCCATGTACAACGGCGACCGGGCCCGCAAGCTGACGCTGGTCGAGCACGGCTTCCGACTGCCCTCGGCGCTCGACAACCGGCCGCTGACGTTCGAGGAGTTCGAGGCGCTGCACCATCAGGTGATCTTCGTGAGCGCCACGCCCGGCGATTATGAGCTGGAAAAGAGCGGCGGCGTGGTGGTCGAACAGATCATCCGTCCCACGGGCATCCCGGACCCCGAGGTCGAGGTGCGGCCCACCGAAGGCCAGATCGACGACCTGCTCGAAGAAATCCGCCAGGTGGTGGCGCGCGGCGAGCGGGCGCTGGTGACCACGCTCACCAAACGCATGGCCGAAGACCTGGCCGAGTATCTGGACCGCTTTGGCGTGCGCGTCCGCTACCTGCACTCCGAGATCGACGCGCTCGAACGCGTGGACCTGCTGCGTGGTCTGCGGCTGGGTGAGTTCGACGTGCTCGTGGGGGTCAACCTGCTCCGCGAAGGACTCGACCTGCCCGAGGTGTCGCTGGTGGCCATTCTCGACGCCGACAAGGAGGGCTTCCTGCGCTCGGAACGCTCGCTGATCCAGACGGCGGGGCGGGCGGCCCGCAACGCGAACGGCAAGATTCTGCTCTACGCCGACAGGATCACCGAGGCCATGCAGCGCATGATCGACGAGACGAACCGTCGGCGGGCCATTCAGCTCGAATACAACCGCAAGCACGGCATCACGCCGCGCACCGTGTACAAGTCGCGCGAGGAGATTCTGAAAAGCACGATCGTGGCCGAAGAGAAGTACCGGCCGCTGGTCGATTCGCCCCGCTACGAGGAGCCCGAGGTGCCGCCGATCGTGGCCGATCCGGTCTTGAAGGAGCTGACGCCCGAGCAGAAACGGGAGCTGATCGAACAGCTCCGGCGCGAAATGCTCGAAGCCGCCGAAAACCTGGAGTTCGAACGGGCGGCCGAGCTGCGCGACACGATCCTGGTGCTCGAACGCGAGCTGGATGCGCACGAGGCCGGGTAGGCATAACGCATCGCTCGGGTACTGTAGCAGCAGAAAAGCCTGCGCGCTCGGAGGCCTTCGGTGACGGACGACCTGCAAACGCTCTGCCGGCGGTTGGTTGATTCGGACCGTGCGGCGCTGGAGGAGCTGTTTCGCCGCATGCGCGAGCCGCTCCTGCGCTACGTCTGTGCCATCGTGGCGGATCCTACCGTGGCGCACGACCTGGTGCAGGACGTGTTTCTGGACCTGTGGCTGCGGCGGGCCACGCTCGATCCGGGGCAATCACTGCGGCCCTATCTCTATCGCATGGCCCGCAACCGGGCGTTGCGCCACCTGCGCGACGAGCGCCGCCGGGCCCGTAAGCGCGCCGAACACCTGCCGGAGGCCCCGCCGGTCGAGCCGCTGTCGCCGGACGATCACGTGGCGTCGCACCAGCTCGAAGCCCTGCTGGCGCGCTGGCTCGATGAACTCCCCGAGCGCCAGCGCGAGGTGCTGGTGCTCAGCCGCTGGCACGGACTGAGTCATCGCGAGATCGCCCGGGTGATGGGTATCTCCCCACGAACCGTCAACAACCACATGTTGCGGGCGCTGGAGACGCTGCGCCGGCGGCTTCAGGCGCTCGCCCTCATGCCATGAACGGACGCCCTGCATCCAGATTGCCCCGGGAGCTGGAGGAAGCCCTGCAGGAACGGAGCCCGGAGGAACGCCGCCAGATGGCGGCGCTCTGGGAGCGACTGGGCACGCTGGAGCCGCCCGTCGAGGGCGTGCCTTCCACCGAGACGGCCTGGGCGGAGCTGTCGGCCCGACTGGCTTCGGCGCCCCGACCTGCGCGGCTGCCCCGCCGATCGCATCGTCGCCGCTGGCCGGCGGTGGTGGGCCTGCTGCTGGTGCTGGGCCTGGTCGCCGCGTATGCGCTGCTGCGGCCGCGCACGGTGATCGTGCCGCCGGGCACGATTCAGACCGTCACGCTGGCCGATGGCTCGACCATCACGCTGCGGGCGGGCTCCCGGCTGCGGTACGCAGCGACACTGCCCTGGCGACGGCCCCGGCGGGTGCATCTGACGGGTGAGGCACTGTTCGAGGTGGTGCCCGGGCGTCCGCTGACCGTCGAGACCGCCCAGGTCCGTGTGGAGGTGCTGGGCACGCGCTTCACCGTACGTGCCTGGCCCGAAGCGAACGAAACCCGCGTCACGCTGCTGGAGGGGCGCGTGCGGGTACAATCCATCCGGACGCCCCGGCAACCGCTGGTGCTGGAAGCGCCGGGCCAGAGCGTGCGCATCGGTGCGAAACCCGAGCTTGTGCCGGAGCGGCTGGAGCCCGATCAGGTGCTGGCCTGGCGGCGCGGCGGGTTCGTTGTGATCGACGAGCCGGTGGGGGTCGTGCTGCGCGAACTGGAACGCACCTTCAACCTCCGCATCGAAGTATCGGGGTCGTTGCCGCTTGACCGGCGCATTACCGTGCTGTATCAGCAGCAGGCCCGTCCTGAGGCCATCCTTCAGGATCTCTGTCTGACGCTGCCATGCCACTACCGCCGCATCAGCCGTGGGTTTGTCATCGAGGCCGAGCCATCCTCCGGGCGCTGATCGTCGCAGCGGTGTTGCTCGGAGGTGCAGGGGCGGCCGCGGCCCAGGACGGCGGCCGCTTCACGCTGGTGGTGCGCGACGTGCCGCTGCAGGAAGCGCTCGAAGCGCTGGCCCGTACGGCCCGCATCAACCTGGTCTATCCCTCCGAGCTGGTGCGTGGTCAGACGGCCTCCTGCGCCCTTCGCAACGCTCCGGTCGAAGATCTCCTGCGCTGTCTGCTGGCCGGTACGGGTCTCGATTTTGTCCGATCGTCCTCGGGCGCCTACGTCATTCTGGAGGCGCGAGAGTTGCCGCCCCGGCTGGGGTTGCTGACAGGTCAGGTGATTGACGGGACGACGGGCGCGCCGCTGCCGTTCGCGCACGTGCTGCTGGCCGACGCGGGCACGGGCACCGTCACGAACGAAGCGGGAATGTTCACGATCAGCGGCCTGCTGGCCGGTCCGCACCGGCTGGTCGTTTCGTATGTGGGGTATCGCCCGCGGATTGACAGCGTGCAGGTGGATCCGGACCGTCCCGCCCACGTGCGCATTGCGCTGGAGCCCACGCTGCTGGAAGCGCCGCCCATCGTGATCGACGGGCTGAGCCGGCGGCCGCTTTCGGCCGAACTGGGCCGTGTACACCTGACAGCCGAACAGCTTCAGCAGACCGGCACGGCCGGCGACCTGCTGCACGCCGTCGAGCGCCTGCCGGGCGTACAGGTGCCCCATCCGCTGGCCGAACTGCACCTGCAGGGCGGCGATAGCGGCGAACACCTGACGCGGATCGACGGCGTGCCTGTGCGCAATCCCGTCAGCCTGGGGCGCTACCTGAGCGCCTTCAGTCCGCTGGCGATCGGGCGCCTGACCGTCCATCGGGCCGGCTACGGGGTGGCGCTGGGGAGCCAGCTGGCGGGCGTGATCGAACTGGAGCACGATCTGAACGTGGCGGGGCCTTTTGATGCGGTGGCCCGCGTCGATCCGCTGGCCGCCAACGTTCGCCTTCGGGGACGCTACCAGAACGCGACCGCGCTGGTGGCTCTCCGGCACAGCGTCTGGGACCTGTATCAGGAACCGGGCCTGCGTACGCTGCTCCGCCAGTGGAACACGATCGACCCGCTCATGGCCGCCCGCTGGCTGGGCGAACCCATCGCCCGGGAAGGGCTGCAGGCCTACCACTGGACGCCGCGCGCGGCGTTTTCGGATCTGCACGTAGCCGGACGGATGCAGCCCGATCCGTTTCAGACGCTGCACGTGGCCGCCTATCGGGGCACAAACCGTCTGGAGGCCGGTCAGCAGACCCGTTATGCAGCGGCCGGGGCTGATTCGGCCCGGCTCATCCTGACGGATGACGCCTATCGCTGGCTCAACGAGGCATTTCGGCTGCGCTACGACCGGTTGCTGGGCGCGCGCGTGTTGCTGGGAGTGCAGTTCCGGGGAAGCTGGCACACATCTACCTACCATTACCGGGCCCGCGAAGGGACGGCGCCGCTGGGTGACCCGGCCGCCTGGGAGGCGCTCGAAGCCCGGCTGCGCGAGGAACTGGCCCGGGCGCCGGGCACGTCCGAGCGCAACACCATCCGCGAGCTGGCGCTGGAAGCCTCGTTGCATTACAGCCCGTCGGCACGGTGGCAACTGGAGGGTGGCCTTGTGGTGGAGCAGGTGCAGGCCCGCTTTCGACTGGGCAACGTGTTCGTGGCGCCGTTCCGCCATGCGATCACCGCCTGGCAACCCGCCTCCTATCTGACGGCCATATGGACCCCCGTGGAAGGGTTGAGCGTGGAGCCGGGCGTGCGGCTGACGTGGCTGCCCGTGCGGGCGACGGTCTATGCCGAGCCGCGACTGGCCGTGCGTCGGGATCTGCAATTCGGACCGTTCGCGCTGGCGGTGCGGCTGGCCGGCGGGGTCTATCGCCAGTTCGTCAACCAGTTCGAGTTGACGAGCGTCGGGGCCACGGCCATCGTGCCGTCGGTGCTCTTCTGGCTGCCGCCCGACGCCACGGTCGCCCCGCCCTGGAGTTACCATCTGACGGGCGAGCTGCTGCTGGCCCGGGGTGATCGCTGGACCCTGGAAACCACGCTGTATCAGAAAGGACAGCCGCACCTGCTGCTTGTCGACTATCCGCGCCTGCTGGCCCGGCTGCCAGCCCGCCGGCCCGTGCCCGAAGCCATCCCGCTCGCGCAACGTGACTTCCTGCGACACAGTCGGGGCATGGCCCGCGGGTTGAGCCTGCGGCTTCGGTACCGGAATACGCGTGATCGGATCACGCTGGCCTATAGCTATGACCAGACTCTTCGAGCCTATCCCGACAGCCGGGGTACGCTTCGCATGGTACCGGCGCCCTGGAACGAGCCGCATCGCGTTCGGCTGGATCTTTCTCGTCGGCTTCCGGCCGATCTGACGCTTTTCGGTAGCGGACAGGTGCAGTGGGGACGGCGCTGGGCCTTCCGCCGTCTGTACTACGACTACCTCCGCTACGGCGGCACGCCGGTCGTCGGCGGCTACGACCTGGACCGACCGGAGGCACATCGGCTACCCGGACGCTATCGGCTGGATCTGGGGCTGTCGTGGCACAGGCGCGTTCGCGTGACGCATCTACAACTGCAACTGCTGGTGCGCAACGTGCTGGACCGCCGGGACGTGTACGACCGGAGTCTGACGCTGACCGAACCGGCCTCGTCCGCTCCTGTCGATCGCCTGCTGCCCGGCCGCCAGTGGCTGCTGACCGTCCAGGTTGCCTACTGATAAGCAGCACCGGTAGGCATTCGCATACCGTCAGGTGCTGTATATAAAACAGCACAAACTAAACGCAGCAGGCCATGAAGCCGGAAAAATCCTCGCGGCGGGAATTTTTACGATGGGCCGGAGGGCTGTCACTGGGTACCGTGGTCGTCTCGCTGGTCGGGTGCGACACGGGCGGCATGGAGGAAGATACCGACCAGGGGAATCCGCCGGGCAACGAGACCGGCATCACGATCGAGGGGAACGTGGTCACGCTCGATCTGACGGGATCGGTGGCCAAGCGGGTGGCCGAGCCCGGCGGCTTCCTGCATATTGGTGCGGCCGATATGCTTGTGGTGAACGTCAACGGTACGATCCGGGCGTTTTCGGCCATCTGCACCCATCAAGGCTGCGAGATTCGGGATTTTCAGAACAACCGGTTCACCTGCTGGTGCCACGGCTCCCAGTTCGACACCAGTGGACGGGTGGTGCGTGGACCGGCAACACGCGCCCTTACAGCGTACACCGTCGAGCGCAACGGCAACATCGTCCGCATCACCAAAGGCTGAAGGAGGACGCATGCGATACGCCGTCGTGGGAGTACTGCTAAGCGTTCTGACGGTGGCGCTGGCGCAGGCCCAACCGGCCCTGCAGGTGCGGCTCGGTCTGGCACACCATCCGCCGGACGCGTTGTTTGCACAGAAAGAGACCACAGCGCCTTTACCGGCTTATTCTTCGCTGGCGCTGGTCTCTCCCGAGCCCACCGACAGCCTGCCCGACGGGATGCCGCTGAACACGCGGCTGCTCTGGGGCCGCAACGGGTTGTTTCGATTGCTGGGCCTGGCGCCTGCCACCCGCAAACGTGAGCTGGAAATTCGCCGCACCATGCTGCACTGGCACCAGCGGCTGGCGCTGGTTACGTTTGCGGCGCTGACCACGCAGGTGATCCTCGGCGAGGTGCTGGCCAGCAACCGGGCGCGCTACTACCAGGACCTGCAGCCCGTCCACCGCACGCTGGGCTACGCCACGTTCGGGCTGTACCTGACCACGGCCAGCCTGTCGCTCGGAGCACCGCCGGCCCGCCGCTACACGCCCGGCTTCAGTTCGATCAAGCTGCACCGCTGGCTGGCGCTGATCCATTTCACCGGCATGATGCTGCAACCCTGGCTGGGTCGTCATCTCCGGCTGGCGCCGACGCCCGACAGCTACGAGCGTCGGCTGCGCACGCACCGCTGGGTCGGGCGCATCACGCTCGGGGCCTACACGGCCGCGTTTCTGGCCATCCTGCTTCCATACTGAGAGAGGGCACCATGCGACGCTTTTCGATTTGCTGGCTTCTGCTGGGATTTCTGGTCGGCGGGCTCAATGCACAGCCGATCACGGTGGCCGTCGACAGCACCGAGAGTATTCTGCAGTACCACGGCCATCATCCGCTGCACGGGTGGACGGGCACGAGCCGCTCGGTCCACGGCACGCTCCGGCTCGATCTGAGCGACCCCGCCGACCCCGCCCGGTCGGCCGTCACGATCCGCGTGCCGGTGGCCAGCTTCGACAGCGGCAACAGCAACCGCGACGCGAACATGCTCGACGCCGTCGAGGCCGATCGCTATCCGGACGTGCTCTTTGAATCGACCGCCATCTCCGTGCAGCGCTGGGAGCGTACGGCCTCCGGCTACGAAGGAAGCTGGACGGTGGGCGGCAACCTGACCTTTCACGGCCAGACGCATCCGGTCACGATTCCGGTGACGGTGCGCATCGAAGGCAACTGCTTCGAGGCAACGGGGGCGTTCTCGATCGCGCTTTCGCAGTTCGAGGTGCGGCGGCCCAAACTGCTGCTCTGGTCCATCCGCGACACGATCGATCTGGAGGGGACGATCCGCGCCACGCTGCCCGACAGCGCCGTCAGTCGGCGTTAGCGCGGCACCAGATGGACGGCCGGTGCCTTGACGAGGGCCCAGACCAAACGGCCGGGCTCGAGTTGCAGTTCTTCGCGCGACGGGCGCGTCACCAGCGCTACCAGCGGAAAGCCGGCGTCCAGCTCCACGCGCACGAGCGCCCCTTCGGGTTCGACGCGCACGACCTGCGCCAGCAGGCGGTTGCGGGCGCTGGTGGCTTCGGGCGGCGCGGGCAACAGCGTCACCTCTTCGGCCCGGATGCACACGTACACGCGCCCGTTCTGCTCCGCCGGGGCTATGGCGGTCAGCGTGGCCGATCCGACGGCCACCCGGGCCAGCCCGTTTTCGACGGACAGCACCTCGCCGGACACGACCGTCTCGACCCCCACGATCCCGGCTACGCGCGTGCTGGCCGGTCGCGAAAAGACCTCCGCCACCGGTCCCTGTTGCAACACCTGGCCTCCGTCAAGCACCAGCACCTGCTCACCCAGCGTGCTGGCCTCCAGCCAGTCGTGCGTAACGATCACGGCCGGGATGTTCAGCGCCTGCAGCCAGCGTCGGAGTTTGCGTCGCAGCACGTCGCGTGTGGGACCGTCGAGCGCCGAAAGCGGTTCGTCCAGCAGTAGCAGACGGGGATGTGGCGCCAGCGCCCGTGCCAGCGCCACCCGTTGCTGCTGTCCGCCCGAAAGCTCGTGCGGATAGCGATCGGCCAGGCCTTCCAGCTCGAAGAGTGCCAGCAGTTCGGCCACCCGACGGCGACGTTCGGCACGCGACAGATGCGCCAGCCCGAAGGCGATGTTGCCGGCCACCGTCCGGTGCGGGAACAGCGCGTAGTCCTGAAAGAGAAAGCCGATGCGGCGCTGCTGGGGAGGCACATGCCGGCCGGTGGCGGCATCGAACCAGATCGTATCGCCGAGCTGAATCCGGCCGTCGTCGGGCCGTTCCAGTCCGGCCAGGCAGCGGAGCAGCGTGGTTTTTCCGCTTCCGGAAGGGCCGAACAGCACGGTGATGCCCGCCGGGTCGATCGGCTGACGCCAGGCCGCCGCTACCTCGAAGCCGGACGGATACCGCCGTACGATCTGCACTTCCAGCTCCGTGCTCATCGCCGCAGGCCTTTGCGTTCGAGCAGATAGACCAGCGTCAGCACCCCCAGCGCAAAGCCCACGAGCGCCAGTGCCATGCGGTCGGCCGCCGCGTAGTTGAGCGCCTGCACTTCGTCGTAGATGGCGATCGAGAGCGTGCGCGTCACGCCGGGGATGTTGCCGCCCACCATGAGCACGACGCCGAACTCGCCCAGGCTGTGCGCAAAGCTGAGCACGAGCCCCGTCAGAATGCCGGGCCAGGCCAGCGGCAGCACCACGCCTGTCAACGTGCGCCAGCGCGAGACGCCCAGGCACCAGGCGGCTTCGACCAGCCGACGTTCGACGCTCTGGAAGGCGGCCGTGAACGGCCGCACGGCAAACGGCAGGTTGAACAGCACCGAGCCCAGCACGATACCGGGAAAGGTGAAGGCCACGCGGTCGATGCCCAGGGCCGCCAGCACCCGGCCGATCGGACTGTCGGGCGCGGTAGCTACCAGCAGGTAGAATCCGACCACCGTGGGCGGCAGCACGAGCGGCAGCGTGACCAGTGCCTCGATCACGCCACGTCCCGGAAAACGCGTGGTGGCCAGCCAGTAGGCCAGCGGAAGGCCCAGCACGCAGAGCACGCCGGTCGTCCACAGGGCCAGGCGCAGCGTTACCCAGGCGGCGGTCCAGTCCATGGCCTTTCGGTCGGCTGCGCGGTGGAATCCGGGATAAAAAAGCCGTAGCGACGCAGTACGGCCCGGCCTTCCGGCTGCTGCACGAAGCGCCAGAGCGTCCACACCTCGGGGCGGGCGGCCGCCCGGCGTAGCACGACGGCGCCCTGTTCGATGGATGGGTAGGTGTCCGAAGGCAGGAGCCGATAGCGGCCACGCCGCTGCATGTCGGGCGCCAGGGCCAGCGACAGTGCGATGAGGCCGGCGTCGGCTGCGCCGCTGGCGGCAAACTGGGCAGCCTGCGCGACGTTTTCGCCCTGCACGAGCCGATCGCGTACGCGCTCGTAGAGTCCCAGTGCCTGCAGGGCTGCAACGGCCGCCCGGCCGTAGGGCGCATGCCGGGGATTGGCAAGGGCCAGCCGGCGCACGGCCGGCCCCGCCAGTTCGTCCCAGGAGACCAGCTCCAGCGGAGAATCCGCCGGGACCCACACGACCAGCTGTCCGACGGCGTACAGGAAGAACGACGAGTCCACGGCCAGCCCCTCCACGATCAGCCGACGCGGATAGTCGGCATCGGCCGAGAAATAGAGATCGAAGGGCGCGCCGTTGCGAAGCTGGGTGAAAAACTGACCCGAAGAGCCGTAGCTGACCTTCAGGCGGATGTTCGGGTGCGTTGCTTCGAAGCGCTCGCGCAGCGTCTCGAACGCGTAGCGCAGATCAGCGGCAGCCGCCACCTGCACTTCGACGGGCCGCACCGGAGACGTTTCCTGCGGGCGGCAGCCCCCAAGCACCAGCAGCAACCCGATCAGCACTTCAGGCCAGCGTCGTTTCCACATCGTCCAGCCAGGTCAGGAGCGTTTCGATGTGCAACACCCGGTAGCGCCACACGGCCCGGGCGAAATCGTCCACAGGCGGTGCGGCCGTCCGCAACTCATCCAGCCATTGCCGGCACAGATCGCGCTGGTTCTGCAGGAGCGTGCGGGCGACCTCCGGTCCGTCACGGCGGGCCAGGTAAAGTTTGGCCAGAAACAGTTGTCGGATGTCGCGGCCGCGGCGGACGGGCTCCGTCCGCCATTGCCGGTAGCGGGCTTCGCCGTCGGGCGTCAGTCGGAAGACCCGGCGCGCCGGACGTCGCGGCTGGGGCACCGTCTCCGAGCGGATCAGGCCGGTCCGCTCCAGCCGGTCCAGGATGGCGTAGAGCCGGGGCAGTTTCAGACGCCAGACCAGCCACAGGCCGTCCGATCGCCGCAGCTCCCGGTAGAGCGCGTAGGCATGTCGCGGACCCGGCGCCAGCAGGCCCAGCAGCACGTAGTCGATCATCTCACCGGACGAATATTCATGGCTTGAATATAACCAACACGTCCCCGAAAAAGAAATGGACGGCGTATTTTGTCGCCGACTCATTCAATCCTGAAGAAAAATGCAACCTGTGAGCGAATACGTCGACCGGTTGGTCTGCAGTGCCTGTGGGGCGGCATTTGCGCCCGAGTCGTTGCACACGGTCTGCACGCATTGTGGTAAGCCGCTGTTGGTATCCTATCGGCTGGAAGCGCTTCGCGGTCGATTCCGGCCCGAACTGCTTGCCGGGCGCGTGCGCAGCCTCTGGCGTTATGCCGAGGTGCTTCCGGTACCGTTCGACGCCGCCCGCAGTCTGGGCGAGGGCTGGACGCCGCTGCTTCCACAGCCCCGGGTGGGCCGCCTGCTGGGCATGCCGAACCTGTACGTGAAGGACGAGAGCCTGAATCCGGGCGGGAGCTTCAAGGCGCGTGGACTGGTCATGGCCGTGGCGGCCGCAGCGCTCCGGGGCGTGCAGCAGGTGGGACTGGCTTCGGCGGGCAACGCGGCCGGTGCGCTGGCGCTGTATGCGGCCCGGATGGGGTTGTCGGCCATCGTCTTTTTACCGGAGGAAACGCCGGAGCCGGCCGTGTGGGAGTGCCGACTGGCCGGGGCGCAGGTGCATCAGGTGCCCGGCACCATCGCCGAGGCGGGGGCGGCTTTCGAAGCGTACCGCCGAGAGCATCCCGGCGTGTTCAGTGTGGCGACGCTTCGTGAGCCCTATCGCGTGGAAGGCAAAAAGACGATGGGCTACGAGCTGTTCGAGCAACTGGGTGGACGACTCCCGGACGTGATTCTCTATCCCACCGGTGGCGGTACCGGCCTGATTGGCATGTGGAAGGCGTTCGATGAAATGGAAGCGCTGGGGTGGATCGGTCCGGAGCGGCCGCGCATGGTGGCCGTACAGGCGGCCGGATGTGCGCCGATCGTGCGGGCCTTTCAGGAAGGGCGTGAAACGGCGGACTTCTGGGAAAACGCGCAGACGCTGGCGGCCGGACTCCGCGTGCCGAAGGCGCTGGGCGACTTTCTCATCCTTCGGGCGCTCCGCGAAAGCAGCGGTACGGCGGTGGCCGTGGAGGATACCGAGATGCTGGACGCCATGGCACGCTGGGCCCAGGCCGAAGGCGTGCTGGCCGCATCGGAGGGCGCCGCCACGCTGGCCGCGCTGCTCCGGCTTCGGGAAGCCGGGTGGGTGCAGCCCGGAGAGACCGTCGTACTCTTCAACACGGCCTCGGCGCACAAGTATCCGGCTGTGGTACAACGGGTACTGTTGCGGTAGTGGGGATGAATAAGTTGAAGAAATCGAGAAGATCTGTGTGAATATTTGCTAGAAAGCGTTTACATTATTATGAATTAGATTGGACCGAACTTCCGGCTTTTTGTTCTAAAAAATTGAGTAAGCGATTACATAAACTCGCCAAACTACAGCCTCGCCATGTATCGATACCTTCTGATGCTACTGCTGGCCGGTCTGACGCTCCAGGCGCAGGCCCAGCACGACGTCATGATGCAGGCCTTCTACTGGGACGTGCCGGTGGATGCCGCTGCAAAAAACGGCTTCTGGTGGGATACGCTGGCCGCGAAAGCTCCGGAACTGGCCGCAGCCGGCATCACGGCCATCTGGGTGCCCCCGCCTTCCAAGGGCAATTTTGGCATCTACGACATGGGATATGGCATCTACGACCACTTCGACCTGGGCAACTACAACCAGAAAGGCACGGTCGAGACCCGCTTCGGCAGTCGGGATGAGCTGCTGAAAATGGTCCAGACCATGCACGCCTATGGCATTGAGGTTTATGCCGACATCGTGCTCAATCACATCTTTGGCGGTCCTGACAATCTGGAGCCCAACCCGGCTGTCAAGCAATACGTCTTCGACGAAGCCATTCGCGACCCGGACGGTGACGGCCACTACGACCAGTTCAGCCCCTACCCGACCAACGAGATCATCTGGCGCATTCCAGATGCCGAGCCCGGCGACTACTACATCAAAATCAAAGGCTACTGGCTTCCCTGCAGCGATCCCAAGGGTGAACGGGGTTACGATCTTTACATCAACTGGGATGGCTCGCCCGACCAGCCCAACTCGCCCGACAACGCCAACTGGGAGTATGAGCCCAACGACGGCAACGGCCAGTACAACGACTTTCCGGGCTCCGGAAAGCACATCTGGGCGCACATTGACCCCTGCGGCGATGTCGACGAATACAAGATCACCCTGACGGAAACCCACACCATCGAAATACGCCTTGAGGCCCGGCGCGAAGTGTACAATCCTTTCGACTTCGTGCCCACCGATCAGCGACGGGGTTACTATCCCTTCGAAATCTGGCACAACGGCCAGAACCTGGCCCCGACGGCGCTGCAGGCCTGGACCTATACGGGCATCACGTACGTGACCCACACCGGACCCGGAGAGGCCAACTGGAGCTGGAATTACAGTCACTTCCACCCGGTGGACGATCGGGACTATCTGGGATGGCCGGGCACCGACGAGGTCATCCCCAACACCAAATTCTTCGGTAATGATCTGAACACCTTCGACCCGGTCGTGCAGGACCGGCTCATTACCTGGGGTCAGTGGCTCACCAATACGGTCGGATTCGATGGCTATCGCCTGGACTTTGTGCGCGGCTATCAGCCGGAGTTCGCCGCTGCCTGGATCAACAACATGCCCCGGCGTAGCGACGGCAGCCAGCGCTTTGTGGTGGCCGAGTACTGGGGCGGCAAGGCCGCCATCAAGAACTGGGTGACCACGGTCGAAAGCCTGGGCGCCGATGCCGATGCGTTCGACTTTCCGCTGAAGGCCACTCTGACCGACATGGCCAACTGGAACGGGGCCGACTGGGACATGAGCTGGCTGAACCACGCCGGGCTGGTGCGCGACAACGGCGGCAATAATCTCTCGGGCCTGCAGGTGGTCACCTTTGTGGAAAACCACGATACGGGAAAGGAGCACGACAAATGGCTCTGGCGCGACTGGGATATGGCCTATGCCTATATTCTGTTTGCCGAAGGGCGTCCCACCATTTTCTATCCACACTTCTACGGCATTCCGCAGCATGACCACAGTGATCCCGGCATCACAGTACAGGCGCCTGCCTCGCTGCGCCAGGACATTATCCGGCTGATTAACCTGCGCCGCAACTATCTGGGCGGTACCATGGTGGTGCTCAGCGAGGTGGGCAATCCCTGGCCGAGCGCCGAGGTGGCCGACGTGTTCGTGGCCCGACGCGGCGGTAACGGTACTCGCTCAGGGGCCATTCTGGTGCTGAACGATCATGAGACGGACACCAAAGGGCTCTGGGTGGATAGTTCGCCGACCGGCTGGCCGAACTGGGCCGGAAAAGACCTGATCAACCCGGAAACCGGCGAGACCACCCACATCTATGATGATGGCCGTGTGTATGTCTGGGCACCACCGCGTGACTACGCCATCTGGGTGCTACAGGAGGAATACGATGCTGGACTGCTGGCCGCTGATACTGGTGAGCCCTGTACACTGGCACAGATCGCCTCGCAGACCGTCTCCGGCAACCAGGGCGTGGCCACGTTCTATTCCCCCGATGGCATCCGGGAACTTCAGTTTACTCTGCTTGACAACCTGACGGTAGTTTCTGTGCAGGGCGCTGGTGGCGAGCGTTTCTCACCGGTTGAAGGCGGCAGGTACACGCTGGACGATGGCCAGGAGCCGCCGGTTTATGTCGAGGTGGTGTTTCAGCAGGTTGATCCGGCGGTTTCCCACGGTACCTACTATGCCGTGGTGGGATCGATGTGCCCCTACGAGGAGGACGGGTTGCTGGAAGCCAATCTGGATCCCTCCCTGCGCTTCGAAAATCGGCCACAGCATTTCCGATGGGAAGGACCGGCTCCCAATCCCTTTGTCGGGCAGACATACTTTGAGCTGGCGCTTCCCGAAGCGGCACAGGTGCGTCTGACGGTATATGATCTGCTGGGACGCGCCGTCCAGCAACTTACCAGTGGGGCGTTTGCGGCTGGCCATCATCGAATCGCATGGAACGCCGACGGACTGGCCGGGGGCACCTACCTGGTGCGGATGGAGGCTCGGACCGCCGATGGCCAGCACTACGTACAGGATCGCGTGGTCACGCTGCGGCGGTAGTGTCGGACACAAAGCCTGGAGCATCGCATAACGGACGGTTTCCTCTGATGCTCCGGAAAGCCCTGTCGGCCGAAGAGGCTGGCGGGGCTTTATTTTAGGCGAATCGTCCGAGCCGGGCTGACGTTACAGGTTGGAGGTAGCCAGAGGAGTCTCATGCCGCGCACGGCTGCCTTCGATCAGCACGCCGAGCGTTACGACGCCTGGTTTGAGCGGTATCCGGCGGTTTATGCCTCGGAGCTGGCGGCCGTTCGCGCGCTCTGGCCGCCGGTGCGGGAGGCTCTGGAGGTAGGCGTGGGGACCGGACGGTTCGCCGTGCCGCTCGGGATCCGCTACGGCGTGGAGCCGTCGTCGGCCATGCGACGACTGGCCGCAGCGCGGGGCGTGCAGGTGATGGACGGCGTGGCCGAGGCGTTGCCGTTTCCGGACCGGCGCTTCGAGGCCGTGCTGATGGTGACGACACTCTGCTTCGTGGATGATCCTCGGCAGGCGCTCCGCGAAGCGGAGCGCGTGTTACGGCCCGGCGGGTTTCTGGTGATCGGCTTCATGGATCGGGACAGTCCGCCGGGCCGTCGCTACCTGGAGCGCCATCGCGAAAGCCCCTTCTATCGGGAAGCCCGGTTTTTCTCGGCGCTGGAGGTGGCCGTGTTGATGCAGGAGGCCGGCTTTGGAGAACTGGTCTGGCGGCAGACGCTCTTTTCCGATCCCGACACGATGACCCGTCCGGAGCCGGTGCGGGAAGGCTATGGATCGGGTGCTTTCGTGGTGGTGCGGGGGCAACGCCCGCCCGGATCCCGCATTTTTGCAGGGCGTTAGTCTGAACGCTTCTTCGGAGGGGTGGCAGAGTGGTTGAATGCACCGGTCTTGAAAACCGGCGTGCCCTCACGGGCACCGTGGGTTCGAATCCCACCCCCTCCGCAACCCGGCCGCCCTAACAAGGGGTGGCCTTTTTTGCTATCCGGGCGTAACAAACCGACCGTTCTTTTCGTCTACTTCCAGCGTCAGCAAGTTATGGTGGATTAAATCCGCGGGACTTATGCGTTGCCACAGATTGTTCGGCGTGCTTCTGCTGCTCGGGTGGTGGATTCCCGTCCTGGCCCAGGCCCAGCAGGCGCAGCGCATCACCTTCGAGGAAGCCCTTCGGCTGGCCTTGCGGCGCAATCCGGCCATTCAGCAGGCCGCCAACGAACGCGAACGCAGCGAAGTCGGTCTGGCCAGCGCCCGCAGCAACTTTCTCCCGGATCTCAGCCTTTCGATCAGTGGCAGCCGTGACTACGGCCGCAACTTTGTCATGGACGAAGGCCGCGTCGTGGATCAGACCACCCATTACTTCAGCTCCGGCATTTCAGCCAACCTGAACCTGTTCAACGGCTTTCGGGACCTGAACTCGGTGGCGCAGGCCCGCTTTCAGGTGGCCGCCAGCGAGCTGAGCTTCGCCCGCCAGCGCGAAACGGTGCTGTTCAACGTGATCTCGACGTTTCTGTCGCTCATCGAGGCGCGCGAGCAGGTGCGCATTCAGGAAGAGAATCTGGCCGCGCAGCGGGCGCTGCTCGAACAGATCGAAGCGTTCGTGCAGGTGGGCAGCCGTCCGGTGGCCGATCTCTACCAGCAGCAGGCTCAGGTGGCGGCCGCCGAGCTGGAGTTGATCAACGCCCGGCGCAACCAGCAACTGCAGGAAGCGAATTTGATCCAGCTTCTGCAACTCGATCCGTTCGGCGCCTACGAGTTCGTCATTCCGGAAGTGGACACGGTGGCGCTGGGCGCGCAGGAATACGACGTGCAGGCCCTGCTGCAGGCCGCGCTGGAGCGGCGCTCGGACCTTCAGGCCCTGGAGCAGCAGATCGAAGCCGCCGAATACGGCGTGCGGGTGGCCCGTTCCACCTACTGGCCCACCGTTTCGCTCCGGCTCAGCTACGGGTCCAGCTACACCGATCTGGCCCCGCTGAGCTTCCAGGACCAGTTCTTTGATCGCAACCGGCGGGGTTCGATCGGGCTGAGCCTGTCGTTCCCGATCTTCGATCGGTTCACGACGCGCCACAACGTGCAGCGGGCACGCATCGAGCTGGACAACACCCGCCTGCAGCTCCAGCAGCTTCGCCAGGAGATCGCCACGCAGGTGCGCCAGGCGTATCTGGACTACGAGACGGCCCGCCAGCAGTACCGGGCGGCGCAGGTGCAGCTGCAGGCCGCCCGTCAGGCACTGGAGGCCGCCCAGGAGCGCTACAACGTGGGCTCGGCCACGCTCGTCGAACTCACACAGGCGCGCGCCACCTACGTGCGGGCCGAGTCGGACCTGGTGCGGGCCCGCTACACGCTGGTGTTCCGCCAGAAACTCATCGACTACTACGTGGGCACGCTGGTGCCCGAACTGGACGTGTTACGGTAAGCCAAACCCGAGATCGAGACCATGGCGCTTTCGAAAGCAACGCGGCGTCTGCTGATTATCCTGGCCGTCCTGCTCGGCCTGCTGGTGGTGATCGGCGTGGGCGGCCGGGCCCTCGGCCTGTTCAAGCAGGAAGCCGGCATCGAGGTCGAAGTGGCAAAGGCCGAGCGGCGGACCATCACGCAGGTGGTGACCGCTTCGGGACGGGTGCAGCCCGAGGTGGAGGTGACGATCAGCCCGGACGTCTCGGGCGAGATCGTCGAGCTTCCGGTGCGGGAAGGGGATCGCGTGGAAAAAGGCCAGTTGCTGGCCCGCATCCGGCCGGATTTCTACGAGGCGCAGGTGCAGCAGGCCGAGGCCGGGGTGGCGCAGGCGCGGGCCACGCTCAAGCAACGCGAGGCCGATCTGCTCCGAGCAGAAGCGGAGTTCAAACGCCAGAGAGCGCTCTTTGAGAAACAGGCCATTTCGGCCAGCGACTTTGAGGCCGCCCGTACGCAATACGAAGTGGCAAAGGCCGCTATGGAAGCCGCGCGCTATGCCGTCGAAAGTGCGGAGGCGCAGCTCCGAGAGGCCCGGGAGCAACTGGCCAAAACCGTGATCTATGCACCGATGAGCGGCATTGTGAGTAAGCTGGATGTAGAGCTGGGGGAGCGGGTGGTCGGAACCAGCCAGATGGCCGGTACCGAAATGATGCGGATTGCGCGTCTGGACCAGATGGAGCTGGAAGTAGATGTCAACGAAAACGATGTGGTGAACGTCTCGGTAGGTGACTCCGCTATCATTCACATCGATGCCTATCCGGAGCGCACCTTCCGGGGAGTAGTGACCGAGATCGCCAATTCGGCCCGCATTACCGCACAGGGGACGCAGGAACAGGTGACCAACTTTCCGGTGAAGGTGCGCATTCTGGGCACAGTGGCATTGCCGGAGACCGGATCGTCGCTGGTGGCCCAAGCCGAAGAGGTGCCGGCCAGCGCCGAGCTGCTCCCGCCGTTGCGCCCCGGCATGAGCGGCACGGTGGACATCTACACGAAGACCGTCTTCGACGCGGTGGCCGTGCCCATCCAGGCCGTGACTGTGCGCGACTTCAACCGCGTGCGGCCCGAAGGCGAAACAGCCCCGGCCGACACCGCCAGCAACCCGCTGGCCCTCAAAGAGGATCTCCGCAAGGTGGTCTTCCTCGTGGAGAACGGGAAGGCGAAAATGGTGGAGGTGGAGACCGGGATCTCCGACGACACCTACATCGAAATCACGGCCGGGCTTCAGGGAGGCGAGACGGTAATCATCGGCCCCTACCGGGCCGTAAGCCAGACGTTGCGGCCCGGCATGGCCGTGCGTATTCAGCAACCGGGCCGCGGCCGGCGCATCATGGCAACGGTGCAATAACCCAACCCGAACGACAGACCATGACGGCAACGACCGACAACCGGCGCCCGCTCATCCAGCTCCGCGACGTGACCAAGATCTACAAGATGGGCACCCAGCAGGTGCGGGCGCTCGATGGCGTTTCGCTGGACGTGTACCCGAACGAGTACGTGGCCATCATGGGCCCCTCGGGTTCGGGAAAGTCCACGCTCATGAACATCCTCGGCTGTCTCGACACGCCCACCGGCGGCACCTACTACCTGAACGGCCGCGACGTGAGCCGGCTTTCGGACGACGAGCTGGCCCGCATTCGCAACAAAGAAGTGGGGTTCGTCTTTCAAACGTTCAACCTGCTACCCCGCGTGAACTGTCTGCAGAACGTCGAACTGCCCCTGATCTACGCGGGCGTGCGCAAGAGCCAGCGACGGGCGCTGGCCGAAGCGGCGTTGCGCAGCGTGGGCCTGGGCGACCGGATGCACCACAAACCCAACGAGCTGTCCGGCGGGCAGCGCCAGCGCGTGGCCATCGCCCGGGCGCTGGTCAACAATCCGTCGATCATCCTGGCCGACGAGCCCACCGGCAACCTGGACTCGAAGACCGGCGAGGAAATCATGCGGCTGTTTGAGTTGTTGTACCGCCAGGGGCACACGCTGCTGGTGGTCACGCACGAGCACGACATCGCCCAGCATGCCCGCCGGATCATTCATCTGCGGGACGGCCGGATCGAGCGTGACGAGCCGGTGGCGCAACCGCTGCTGGCGGACCTGGACCTGAGTGCGGCGGTCTGATGGATATGGAACTCCCGATTCTGTACGAAGACGACGACCTGCTGGCCGTGCACAAACCCGAGGGGCTGGCGGCCATCCCCGAGCGCGATCCGTCGCGCCCCTCGGCGCGGCACTTGCTCGAAGCGGCCCGCGGCGAGCGCCTCTGGGTGATCCACCGGCTGGACAAAGAGGCCTCGGGCGTGCTGCTGTTCGCCCGCAACGCCGAAGCGCATCGCTACATGAACACGCGCTTCGAGCGACGCCAGGTGCGCAAGGTGTACCGGGCGCTGGTGCACGGCCGGATCGAACCGGGTCAGGGACAGATCCAGGCCCCGATCCGCATGTACGGCTCCGGCCGCATGGGCGTCGATCCAGAACGCGGCAAACCAGCCGAGACGCGCTACCGGGTGCTGGAGTACCTGGACGAAGCCTGTTCGCTGATCGAAGCGTTGCCGCTGACCGGCCGCCGCCATCAGATCCGTGTGCACTGCTACCACGTCGGCCATCCCATCGTGGGCGATCCCCGCTACGGCGACCGATCGGTGCAGCAGCGCTATCCGCGTCTGATGCTCCATGCGCTCAGCATCCGCTTCCGGCACCCGAACGGGCAGGAGCTGGAGATCGTGGCACCCGTGCCCGAGAGTTTTCAGCAGGTGCTCGACGCGCTCCGCACCGAGCTGGCGGCGCCCACGACCGACCACTCGGCCACCACTTCGTCGCCGTCCAGCACGTAGAAGCGGCGCAGCAGCGGGGCGATCAGGCAGGCGTGGTTGGGCACGATCTGCACGCGGTCGCCGATCTGGAGCGTCGTGCCGCCGCGCACGTGCATCCAGCCGTGCTCTTCCGACAGGCGCTCGAGAACCGCATGGGGTAGCGGGGTACGGCTGGCCGGACGGTAAAGTGGCAACCCGTAGCCCTGCGTTCCGTAGCCCTGGTCCGTTGCCAGCGCCTTCTTGCCGGCATCCAGAAAAACCCACCAGCCGCCCCGGCCGTCCGGTTTGCGGCTGACCACGCGAGCCAGTACGGTCAGCGCGCAGGCGTCGAGTGGGCAGCTCCCCAGCGCCACCTGCATGACGTCGTGGAAGACGTAGTTGCCGGGACGGATTTCGGTGATGCGAAAGCCCTGTTCCGTGCGGTTCGTGAAGTAATGCGCCGTGGGGGTGGAGCCGACGCTGAGTTCGAACCGATCGGGATGGGCCACTCCGGCCTGCTGCAGCGCGACGGCCGCCGCCAGCAGGCGATCGCGCTCCTCGGCGGCCACGCGTCGCAGCGCCTCGGCCGGCGATTCCTCGGGTCCGGGACCGTGATAGGCTTGTCCGGCATGGGTGAGCAGGCCGATGAGCCGCAGGCCCGGACTTTCCTGAATCAGGCGGGCGCAGTCCACCAGCCGTCGGGCATCGTCCCAGCGCACGCCCGTGCGGCCGAAGCCGGTATCGACCTCCAGCAGCACCTCGGCCTGACGGCCGCGTGCGGCGAAAAAGTCCGAAGCCGCACGGATCGCTTCGGGCGTGTCGAGGCAGAAAGAGATCCGCGCCCGCGCCATGAGCGCCAGCAGTCGTTCGTAGCGATCGGTGCCCACGGTGGGATAGGCCACGCGCACGTCCGTAAGGCCGGCCGCCACGAAAGCCTCCGCCTCGTCGACCGTGGCGACCGTGATCCCCGTGGCGCCCAGCTCCTGCTGCAGGCGGGCCAGTTCGGGCGTCTTGTGCGTTTTGGCGTGCGGACGCAACGCGACGCCTTCCCGCGCAGCGCGTTGCTGCATGTCCCGGAGGTTGCGGAGCAGGCGCTGTCGGTCGATCAGCGCGGCCGGCGTGGGCAGTGTTTCAATCGTCTGCATCTTCTGAGCGCCTGAGATTTAAGCGAAGGGGCTGGAAGTCGATTAAGGAGATGTAAAAAAATAAGACCCCGGTATCCATGGAAGTCGCGGAAAAAGAAACGAAGCTGGCAACAGCAGCGCTTCATCCCGAGGTGGCCGAAACGTTCCACGCGTTGCAGCAGGTGATCACGCGGGCGGCGATCGGAGCGGCCCGGACGGCCCAGCGTCTGGAACGCATCGGTCAGCAGTTCTCGGAGGCCCGTGCCGGCGTGGAAGCCTCCGCCCGGGCCGTGCAGCAGATCCGGCAGCGCGTGGAAGCGGTGGCCGAATCGGCCCGTTCGACGGCGGACGTGGCCCATCAGGTAGCCCGGCTTACCGAAGAAGGTCGGCAGCAGAGCGATGCCTCGCAGGAGGCCGTGAAGCACCTGGAGCAGCAGGTGGCGGCGGTCATGGAACGGCTCGAGCGGCTGGTGGCTCAGGTGCAGGGCATCACGCAGATCAGCGATGTGATCGACCGGATCGCCTGGAAAACCAAGCTACTGGCCTTCAATGCGGGCATCGAGGCGGCGCGGGCCGGACACGAAGGACAGGGGTTTTCGGTGCTGGCCAACGAGATCAAGACGCTCTCCGAAGACACCGCCCTGCAGACGCGCCAGATTCGCGCCCTGATCAACGATCTGGTGAAAGAACTGCAGCCGGTGGAGGAGGCCATCCGGCAGAGCCAGGAGCTGCTGCATACGACGGTGGAGCAATCCGATCGGCTGGAGGCGGCCCTGCAGCGCATTCACGAGCTGGCCGGCCAGGCGGCGCAGCACATGGACCGGGTCGTGACGACGGTGGATGCGCAGGTGCAGGATACCGAAACAATCAGCGCGACGCTCCAACAGGCACTGGCCGCGGTGGGACACGTCGATGAAGAGGCCCAGCACATTGCCCACGATGCGTTTGCGCTGTCCGAGCTGGTCGAAGATGCCTACGGTTGTCTGGGGCGTTTTGACGGAGCCTCCATTTTCCATCGGGCGCTGCAACTGGGCCGCGAGCTGGCCGAGCGCAGCCGCCGCATTTTTGAACAGGTGATCGATGAAGGACGGTGCCGTCTGGAAGATGTGCTGGCGCTGGAGTATACCGAAATTAAAGGGCGTCAGGCCATTGCCTCGCTGGCCCGGCTTTTTGATGTGCGTCGCGTGCCGGAAAGCGGTTTCGATCCACCCAAGTACAGTACCCGCTATGACCATCTGGTGGACGAAGCGCTGCAAGACGTCATGGATGAAGTGCTCGAGCGCGAACCGCGGTTAACCTTTGCCCTGATTATTGACCTGAACTCCTACGCGCCAATCCACAACCGACGGTTCTGCAAGGACTGGACGGGCGACCCGAAGAAGGATCTGGTGGGCAACCGCATCAAGCGATTTTTCTTCGATAAGGGCGTGCTGGTGCGTGGTGCCCGGGTCGGTCTACCCCGCGCCGCCGTGACGCTTCCCAACATGGCGTGCCGCGAGGACTTCCTGCGCGTGTGCGATCTGCGGGAGCGTCCGGAAGAGCGCGACGTGTTTCTGGTACAGACCTACGCCCGCGACACGGGCCAGGTGCTCAGCGCCCTGACCGTCCCGCTCTACGTCAAAGGGCACCGCTACGGGGCCGTGTTGCTGGGCTGGGATCCGGAGCGCGTCGGCTGATCAGGGGTGGATGCGCTGGCCGACCTGGCCCATGGCCACGCGCAGCCGGTTGCGGGCACGTTCCAGCGCCGCCTCGGCCTCGGCCCGCTCCTCGGGCGTCTGGGCTTTCTGGAGGCGTTCGAGCGCCCGCTGCTCGGCCGCCCGCGCCCGCTCGACGTCGATCTCGGACGCCGGCTCGGCCGTTTCGGCCAGGATCGTCACCGTGTTGCCCAGTACCTCGACGAAGCCGCCGCTCGTGGCAAACGTGATGCGCTCACCCGAAGGCGTCGTCACGAAGATCGGCCCCACCGTGATGGCGGCCACCATGGGCGCGTGGTTGTAGAGCACCTCGAACGAGCCTTCCACGCCGGGCGCGCGCACGCTGAGTGCCTCGCCCCGGAAGACGCGTCGGTCGGGCGCCACAATTTCCACGAAAAGCGTCCGTGCCATGATCAGGCCTCGGCTTCTTTGAGCATCTTTTCGCCCGCCTCGATCACCTCTTCGATGGTGCCGCGCAGCAGGAAGGCGCGCTCGGGCAGGTGGTCCAGCTCGCCGTCGAGGATCATGCGGAAGCCCCGCACCGTGTCCTCGATCTTGACGTACTTGCCGGGGATGCCTGTGAACTGCTCGGCCACGAAGAACGGCTGGCTCAGGAAACGCTGCACACGGCGGGCCCGGTGCACCACGAGCTTGTCTTCTTCGGAAAGCTCGTCCATACCCAGGATGGCGATGATGTCCTGCAGCTCCTTATAGCGCTGCAGAATCTGCTTGACCTCCTGCGCCACCCGGTAGTGCTCCTCGCCCACGATCTTCGGATCCAGGATACGGCTGGTCGATTCGAGCGGATCGACGGCCGGATAGATACCCTGGGCGGCAAGCTGACGGCTGAGCACCGTCGTGGCGTCCAGGTGGGCGAACGTGGTGGCCGGCGCGGGGTCGGTCAGGTCGTCGGCCGGCACGTAGATGGCCTGGAACGAGGTGATCGCGCCGTGCTTGGTCGAGGTGATACGCTCCTGCAGCTCACCCATCTCGGTGGCCAGCGTGGGCTGATAACCCACGGCCGAAGGCATACGGCCCAGCAACGCCGACACCTCGGAACCGGCCTGGGTGAAACGGAAGATGTTGTCGATGAAGAGCAGCACGTCGCGGCCGCCCAGGTCACGGAAGTATTCAGCAATGGCCAGGCCCGTCAGCGCCACACGGGCACGGGCACCCGGCGGCTCGTTCATCTGACCGAAGACGAGCGTGGCCTGGCTCTTCTTCAACTCCTCGAAGTCCACCTTCGACAGGTCCCAGCCGCCCGCCTTCATCGACTCCAGGAAGGCGTCGCCGTAGCGGATAACCTTGCTCTCGAGCATTTCGCGGAGCAGGTCGTTCCCCTCACGCGTGCGCTCGCCCACGCCGGCAAAGACCGAAAGGCCTTCGTGCGCCTTGGCGATGTTGTTGATCAGCTCCATGATGAGCACGGTCTTGCCGACGCCGGCGCCGCCGAACAGCCCGACCTTTCCGCCACGCATCACCGGCTGGATCAGGTCGATCACCTTGATGCCGGTCTCCAGCATCTCGACCCGCGTGGCCAGCTCCTCGAAGGGTGGAGCCGGCGCATGGATGGGACGATAGCCTTCGGCTTTGGGCTGAGGCAATCCGTCGATGGCCTGACCGACCACGTTGAAGAGGCGCCCCCGGATCTCCGTACCGGTGGGGACCGAGATGGGACGATCCAGGTTGCGCACGGGCGTGCCGCGCGTCAGCCCGTCGGTCGAGTCCATCGCGATAGCCCGCACCCGGTTTTCACCCAGGTGCTGCTCGACCTCCAGCACCAGCTCGCTCCCGTCCTCGAGCGTGATGACCAGCGCGTCGTAAATCTCGGGAAGCTGCCCTTCGGGAAACTCCACATCGACCACCGGGCCGATGATCTGGACAACCCGGCCGACCGCCTGATCCGTCTTGATCTCCATGCCGAATACTCGTTTCGTTTATCGATCCGTATCCCGGAAAAGGATGCCCACTACCTGCAGGCCTTATAAGATAACGCTTCCTGCAGGCAATGCAGCCGTGCAACGGCCAAAACTATCGGATTGATCTCAAAGAATCCGGGAAATTTGGCAAGAACAACGACGTAGCCCGTCGCCTTGCCTGCGGCGAGCACATTGCGCCGATCGATGCCGGTTGTTACCTTGCCCGGACGAATGCACGAAGTACGAAGCCGTATGCAAAGGATTCGACGCGTCTGCTTGCTTGTCGCACTGGGGCTGGCGCCCGCGCTGATGGCCCAGCCGTTGCAGTCGCCCGGGGAATTTCTGGGCTACCCGCCGGGCGCCCGCTTTACCCCGCACCACCGGGTGGTGGACTATTTCGAATACGTGGCGCGCACCTCGCCGCGCGTGCAGCTTGTGCAGTACGGGGAGACCTACGAAGGCCGGCCGCTGCTATTGGCCATCATCTCGTCGCCGGAAAACCTGGCGCGGATCGAGACGCTTCGGGAGGATAATCTTCGTCGGGCCGGCCGCCTGTCCGGCACGCCGGACCCCGACGGACCGGTGTTCGTCTGGCTCAGTTACAACGTGCATGGCAACGAGGCCGTCAGCACCGAGGCGGCCCTGCTGACGCTCTATGCGCTGGCGCATCCCGACAGCCAGCGCACGGGCGCCTGGCTCGAGCAGGCCGTTGTGCTGCTGGATCCGTGCCTGAATCCGGACGGTCGCGAACGCTACGTGCAGTGGTACCACCGTATGCTGGGCGTGCGACCCGACCCGGATCCGGTCGCCCGGGAGCACCACGAACCCTGGCCCGGCGGCCGCACCAACCACTACTACTTCGACCTGAACCGCGACTGGGCCTGGGGCACGCAGCAGGAGACGCAGGCCCGGCTGGCCGTCTATCATCGGTGGATGCCCCAGATTCATGTCGATTTCCACGAGCAGGGCGTGGACGAGCCCTATTACTTCGCCCCGGCCGCCCGGCCCATCCATCCGCTGATCACGGACTGGCAACGGGCGCTGCAGGACACGATCGGCCGCAACCATGCCCGCTACTTCGATGCGGACGGCCGCCTCTACTTCACGCGCGAAGTGTTCGATCTCTTCTATCCGGGCTACGGCGACACCTGGCCCACCTTCAACGGAGCGATCGGCATGACCTACGAACAGGGCGGCGGCGGACGGGCTGGCCTGGCCATCCGCACCGCCGAGGGCGACACGCTCACGCTAGCCGAACGCATCCGCAATCACTATACGACCGGCCTTTCGACCATCGAGACGGCCGTCCGGCAGCGGCGTACGCTGCTGGACCGGTTCGCCCGCTACTTCGCCGAAGCGCAGACGCAACCGGCCGGACGCTACCGCGCCTTTCTGATCCGGGGCGATGCGCACCCCGACCGGCTCGCCGCCCTCACGGCTTTGCTCGACCGGCAGGGCATCCGCTACGGCACGCTCACACGTGCGCGCACGGTGGAGGGCCTCGATTACGCGACGGGCACCCGGCAGCGCGTCGAAGCGCGTCCGGGCGACCTCGTGGTGAGCGCCTACCAGCCGGCAGGCACGCTGGCCCGGGTGCTGTTCGACCCGGACCCGGTGCTTCCCGACTCGCTCACCTACGACATCACGAGCTGGGCGCTTCCCTACGCTTTCGGGCTGGAAGCCTATGCGCTGAGCGAGCGCCTGGAGCCGGACCGCCCGGGCTGGGCGTGTCCGACCCCGACACCGCCCTCCGAGGCCCGGCCCTACGCCTACCTGGTGCGCTGGGGCGGACTGGACGCCGCACGTTTCCTGGCCGACGTGCTCCGACAGGGCGTGAAGGTCCGGGTGACCGAAGTCCCGCTAACCCTGAACGGCCGGCGCTTCGAGGCCGGCACGCTGATCCTGACGCGCGCCGGCAGCGAACACCTGGGCACCCGCTTCGACCGGATCGTGCGCGAGGCGGCCGACCGCTGGCACCAGCAGCTCTACACGACCCGGACGGGCTTTGTGGACGAAGGGCCCGATCTGGGATCCGCGCGCGTGCGCTTCCTCCGGAAGCCCCGCGTCTACCTGCTGGCCGGACCGCCCGCTTCGGCCTACGCCGTGGGCGAAATCTGGCATTTCTTCGATCAGGTGCTGCACTATCCGGTCACGCTGGTGGAACGGGACGAGCTGGACGAACTGCTGCTCGATGAAGGCGACGTGCTGATCCTTCCGCACGGATTCTACAACGCCCGGGAAATGCCGCTCGAATCGCTGCTGGAAGGGGTGCGGCGCGGCGCCCGGCTGATCGCGCTGGAAGGAGCGCTCGATCTGCTGGCCGGGCAACAGGGCGTGGCGCTCAAGCGACGGCAGGGAGACGACTCGGAGCAGGACACCGCCGCGCGGCCGCGTCGCTACGCGATGCGCGAGCGGGAAGCCATCAGCGATCAGGTGCCGGGCGCCGTCTATCGCGTACAGCTCGATCCTACGCACCCGCTGGCCTTCGGGCTTGCCCGCTACTTTACGTTGAAGCGCAGCACGCGGGCCTACGAGCTGCTGGAAGACGGCTGGAACGTGGCCTGGCTCGAAGACGGGCGCCCACGCAGCGGCTTTGCCGGCTACCGGACCGTGGAGCGCCTCCGCGAAACGCTCGTGGTCGGCACGCAGCGGCTGGGCCGGGGCACGCTCGTCTTCTTCGTGGACGATCCGCTCTTCCGCGGTTTCTGGCACGCCGGCCAGCTCCTGTTCGCGAACGCCGTGTTTTTCGGAGAATGAATTTCAGGGGGTTCTCCACCGCCCCTCGGCGTAGCGGGCGAGTAGCAGCGGGCGTGCGGGAGGCGGCGTTTCGGCGAAGCGGTAGGCGGCCAGCAGCGCCTGTTGGAAATCTTCGAGCCGGTCGCGGCGGTGTGTGTAGAGCGTGGCGAGCACGTCGCCGGGGGCCACGGGGTCGCCGGGCTTTCGGTGCAGCACCAGGCCGGCCGTGGGATCCACCGGATCTTCCTTGACGCGGCGGCCGGCGCCCAGATGCACGGCCAGGCGTCCCACGGCGCGGGCGTCCAGATCGGCCACGTACCCGCGGATCCCGTCGGGGGCGCGTACTTCGCCGGCCGGTTCGGCGTCGGGGCGGGTCTCGGGGCGCTCGAGCACGCGCACGTCGCCACCCTGGGCCCGTACCATGGCGCAGAAGCGCTCGAAGGCGCGGCCGTCGGTCAGTGCCGCACGGGCCAGCCGGCGTCCGGCCTCCGGCGTTTCGGCGACGCCGCCCAGCCAGAGCATTTCGCCGGCCAGCGCCAGTGTGACTTCGATCAGGTCTTCGATTCCTTCAAAATCGCCACGAAGCGCCCGCAGGCTTTCGACGACCTCGGGCCAGTTGCCCACGGCACGGCCGAGCGGTACGTTCATGTCGGTCAGCCAGGCCACGGCCGGGCGGCCCGCCCGCGTGGCAATGCCCACGAGCGTTTCGGCCAGGCGCCGCGCGTCCGCCTCCTGCTGCATGAAGGCGCCGCGGCCGCACTTGACGTCGAACACGAGCGCGTCGGCCCCTTCGGCCAGTTTCTTGCTCAGGATCGAGGCGGCGATGAGCGGGATCGACTCGATTGTACCCGTCACGTCGCGCAATGCGTAGAGTTTGCGGTCGGCCGGCGCGATCTCGTCGGTCTGGCCGATCATCACCACGCCCAGCTCCCGGAGCTGGCGGCGAAAGGCTTCGATCGACAGATCGGTGCGCAGGCCCGGGATCGACTCCAGCTTGTCGAGCGTGCCGCCCGTGTGGCCCAGACCGCGGCCTGAGATCATCGGCACCGGCACGCCGCAGGCGGCCACCAGGGGCGCCAGGATCAGCGAGACCTTGTCGCCCACGCCGCCGGTGGAGTGCTTGTCGACTTTCCGGCCGGGCAGATCCGACAGATCCAGCACGCGTCCCGAGTGCAGCATGGCGTCGGTGAGCGCGTCCATTTCCGCTTCGTTCAGGCCCCGGATGAAGGCGGCCATCAGGAACGCGCTCATCTGATAGTCGGGCACTTCGTCGTGCGTGTAGGCCTGCACGAGCCAGCGCAGGTCGTTCGGGGCCAGGTGGCCTCCGTCGCGCTTCGTGATGATCAGTTCGACAACGTCGGGCATGTCAGTGCGTGGCGTTCAGCAGTTGATCGGCAGCCAGCACGAGCAACATGAAGTGGGTGGCGCCGCCGCCCATCACGTACTCGGCCTGTTGCCACAGGTAGGGGAATTCTTTGAGTTCGGGAAAATCGGGGCGAATCAGGGCCGTCCCCGAAACGACGCCGCCCGGGATGTACGTCCAGTCGGCACGGTTGAAGCCGTAGGCCACGGTGACCGAACGGGCGCCGACGCCCGAGGCGAACGCGGCCGTGTTTCGGCCCGGATGTACACCCAGCACGAAGTTGAGCGCGTTGAAGACGTAGTCGGGCGGGACCAGGTCCGGGAAGGCGCGGTGCAGCAGGTACTGGCGGACGCCGAAGCGCTGGATGTCCCAGCCGGCTCCCCAGATGCGCGGTCGGTAGGGCACCCCGTAAGGGTTTTCCTGCTGAAGCCGGTGTACGTCATCCATGTAGCGCGCCACGGCGGCCCGCACCGCCTCGGCAAAGGCCGAATCGCCGAGGGTCGGAAGGATCGCGCCGACCGCCCAGCCGACACTTCCGATACGGGCCACGATTCGGTTGCGGTCGTTCAGCAGCGTCCGGCGGTAGAGATCGCGGCCGGTGGTGCGGAAAAGCTCGACGGCGGCCACCACGCGCTCGTTGAAGCCCCGCGACGTGTCGCGTTCCTGTTGCCAGAGCGCCTCGGCCGCTTCCACGCAGGCGCGGGCCAGCTCCGGATTGTAGGAGCGCAGGACGCGTCCGGCCGCGGCCAGCGCCGCGATGCCCTTGTACTCGTGGGCCGGGTTGCTTTCGGTGAAGACCCAGCGGTCGTCAGCCGTCGTGACCACCCAGCGGGGATCGCGGGCGTCCACGCGCAGCGCCGAAAGGGTTTCGGGCGGGACGGACGGATCGTAGACGCGGTTATCCGTACTGTTGGCCGGATCGCCGATGAGCACGTACTGCTTGAGCGTGGGGGCGATGATCCCCCGGTAGAGCCGCCCCAGCGCCCGGTAGCCTCCCAGAATGCTCAGCACGCCATGCTCGATCTGCTGGAGCACGTCCGGCCGTCCGTCGGGCTGGTGGATCTGGGTCAGGCGTCGCCGCTGGTTGATCGTCGTGTTGTCGTAGGTTTTCAGCACATCGAACAGTTCGTACATCGTGGCCAGAATGAAGACCTCGTCGGCCTGCGACTCGATACGCAGGTCGTTGTCGCCCGCGTCGTGCCAGCCGCCCACGTTCAGCCCGGGTACGTGCTCGCCGGGTGCATAGGGCGCGCGCAGCTCCGGACCCTGCACGTAGCCGTCGATGTGGTTCGTGTCGGGTGGAGCCATGCGGGCGTCGTCCAGGTGGCAGGCGCCGTGCCAGACCCGGTACTGCTGCTCCACGCGCATGTGGCACATCTGCACGGGCAGGAAGAACTCCAGCGTGGGTTGCCAGACGTGGCGCTGGTACACGTCGGGAGCGATCCGGAACGGATGCGAGCGTACGTCCCGGAAGGTCAGCACGTACAGGCCCGGCCGGGTAACGTGGCTGAAGTCGAAGTGCGCATAGCGGTAACGCAGGAAGCGGCCGTTCCAGGGCACAGGCGGTCCGGCCAGCACCGTGTCGGTCGCGCCGTCCCTGCCGAGGCGCAGCAGATAGACGGTGCCCTGCAGGTCGTCGCGTGCGTCCAGTTCCAGCACGGCCACCTTGGGCTGACGCGGATGGTACCCCACCTGGGAGACCTGCAGGACCGGGCCGTAGCGCCAGCCCGGAATCACGTGCGGCCGTACCACCCACTCGAGGGCGTTCGTGGTTACCCCGGCCGGGATGGTCGTGCGCACCACGAACCAGCCGTTGTCGTGTTGAACGCGGCCGTCGTACAGCACCAGCTCGCCCCGCAGGCTTTCGATCTCCAGCCGCAGTGCGTCCGACTCCGGCGCCACCAGCAGGCGGCGGCCTGTGGCCAGCGGGACGGCCTCCACCTCGCCCGCGTCATTGACCCGGACCGGTCCGTTCGGCTGGCGTGGAAAGATGCCCGCCGCGTCGTCCATGTACCAGCTTTTGCCGAAAAGCGCCCCGGGAAACAACTCCAGGTTGAAGCCAACCCTGCCCGCCCATGCTTCCGGGAGCGGTTCGTCCAGGTCCACGATGATGCGCACGCCGTCGGCCTCGCCGCGCACGCGCACCCGGTAGGTCAGATGCAGGTCCGGGTAGAAGATCGGATTGAAGCCTTTGCGATCGCGCTCAGGGTCAGGATAGGCCAGGTAGGCCACGACCTCGTTGCGCTCCGGATGCACCTCACGCCGAAGCAGGCGCGGGACGGGTTGCCACTGGCCCGGCGTCGCCTCAAGACGCACGTCGCCGTTGGCCGCCACGCGCTCGCCGTGCTGAATGAGCGTCACGCCGCTCTGGTGGCCTTCCGGATAAAAATCCTGAAAGACCATGACACTGACGCCTTCTCGCTCGAAGTACTCGCGCTCGTTCAGCACGAAGCCTTCCGACTGACCGAAGCCGGGCCGGACCAGCAGCCAGCTCAGCAGCAACAGATACCGACGCATGGGGAAAATGCAGTTGGCAAACAGATTATGGCGCAAGATGCGACAGAGGCCGGCAAAACGCAACAAAAAAAGCGGCCCACCTTTTGGCAGGCCGCCTTTCTGCAATGGGATGCGCGGCTTACTTGCCTTCCTCTTCGGCTTCCGGCTTCTGGTGGCCCTGGGAGGTCACCTTCCCGTAACGGCGCATGAACTTCTCGACGCGGCCGGCACGGTCGACGAACTGGCGCACGCCCGTGTAGAACGGGTGGTTCGTCGCGTCTACGTCGGAGACGTAGACGGGTCCCTTCAGCGTCGAGCGAATCTGAAACTCGGTGCCGTCGGCCAGCCGCACGGTGATCAGGTTGTATTCCGGATGCAGCCCCTTTTTCATGACAACCCCGTCCGCGGTTTGACTTTAATCTTTCCGAACCGGAAGTTCGTGCAACGGCCGACGAAACGTCCCGGTTCCGACTTCAGGGGGCCGTGTAGATTTCGGCGCCTTTTTCGCGGAACTCGCGGGCCTTTTCCTCCAGCCCTTCTTCGATCACCTGGCGGGCATCGACGCCTTTCTCGGCGGCCATCGCCCGGATTTCCTCGGTGATTTTCATGGAGCAGAACTTCGGCCCGCACATCGAGCAGAAGTGCGCCAGCTTGGCCCCTTCGGCCGGAAGCGTCTCGTCGTGGTACTCGCGGGCCCGCTCCGGATCGAGCGACAGGTTGAACTGATCCTCCCAGCGGAATTCGAAGCGAGCCTTCGAGAGCGCGTTGTCCCAGTACTGGGCGCCGGGGTGCCCCTTGGCCAGGTCGGCCGCGTGCGCGGCGATCTTGTAGGCGATCACGCCCTCGCGCACGTCGTTCTTGTTGGGCAGGCCCAGGTGCTCCTTGGGCGTGACGTAGCAGAGCATGGCCGCGCCGAACCAGCCGATCATCGCCGCACCGATGGCCGAGGTGATGTGGTCGTAGGCCGGGGCGATGTCGGTCACCAGCGGCCCGAGCGTGTAGAACGGCGCCTCGTAGCAGTCCTCCAGCTCCCGGTCCACGTTCTCCTTGATCAGGTGCATGGGAATGTGGCCGGGGCCTTCGATCATCACCTGGACGTCGTATTTCCAGGCGATCCGGGTCAGCTCGCCGAGCGTCTTGAGCTCGGCAAACTGCGCCTCGTCGTTGGCGTCCTGAATGGAGCCGGGCCGCAGCCCGTCGCCCAGACTGATCGACACGTCGTACTGACGCAGAATCTCGCAGATTTCCTCAAAGTGCGTGTAGAGGAAGTTTTCTCTGTGGTGGGCCAGGCACCACTTGGCGATGATCGAGCCGCCGCGCGAGACGATGCCCGTGCGCCGGTTGGCCGTCAGCGGGATGTAGGCGAGCCGGACGCCCGCATGGATCGTCATGTAATCGACGCCCTGCTCGCACTGCTCGATGAGCGTGTCGCGGAAGATCTCCCAGGTCAGCTCTTCGGGCTTGCCGCCCACCTTTTCGAGCGCCTGGTAGATGGGCACCGTCCCGATGGGCACCGGACTGTTGCGGATGATCCACTCGCGCGTTTCGTGGATGTTTTTGCCCGTCGAGAGGTCCATCACCGTGTCGGCGCCCCAGTAGATGGCCCACAGCAGCTTTTCGACTTCTTCGTCGATGGAGCTGGAGACGGCCGAGGTGCCGATGTTCGCGTTGATCTTGACCAGGAAGTTGCGGCCGATGATCATCGGCTCGCACTCCGGATGGTTGACGTTGCACGGGATGATGGCGCGGCCGCGGGCCACCTCGTCGCGCACGAATTCGGGCGTGATGACGGGCGGAATCTGAGCGCCCCAGGGTTGGCCCGGATGCTGGAAGGCAAGCGACCAGCGGTCGCCCGGCTCCTTCTGGAGTTCGATGAGCCGCTCGCGCCGCTGGTTTTCACGGATGGCGACGAACTCCATCTCGGGCGTGATGATGCCCTGGCGGGCATAGTACATCTGCGTGACGGCCGCGCCGTTTTTGCCGCGCAGCGGACGCCGTCGCGGACCGGGCCAGCGATGCAGCTTGCCGCGCTGCTCGGCCCGCCGACGCTCTTCCTCGTTCCGATAGCCGTCGTCGATGGGCTGCACCGGCCGTCCGTCGTATTCCTCCACGTCGCCGCGGGCCTCGATCCAGGGACGCCGCAGCGGCGGCAGACCCTGGCGAATGTCGCCGTGAAAGTCGGGGTCGCCCCACGGTCCGCGCGTGTCGTAGAGCAGAACCGGATCGTTGGGCTCCAGGCTTCCGTCCGGCAGGCGCGTGGGCGAAAGCTGAACCTCCTTGAACGGGACGCGCAGCTCCGGATAGCGGTTGCCCTGCACGTACACGCGCCGAATCGCAGCAGGTGGCTTGGGAATCATCGTGCCCTCCCTGGGTTTTTGGGTGACGGTTTACCGACGGTCAAAACCCGGGGGCACGCAGAGAAAGGCACCAACGGCAGCATGTGCGATCGGTGACCGTTTCCCTGCGCCGGCATTACCCGGATCAGGTTCGAAGGGTATGCTCTCAGCCCTGTCCCTTGCGGAGACAGAGCACCCCCACGGTCTGCACCGGCCAACGTCGCGGAAAACAAACCGTTCCCGCCGTCGGCAGGACCGGAGCGTGAAGCTGCGCTACGGTTTCAACGAATCGGCCCGCGTCGTGGTCAGGGTCTGGAGCCTCCGACGCACCTCGTGCAGCGTCAGACCATATTGCCGGCGTAGCTGGCTCAATTGTGTCTCGGGAGCCATGTCCCCGGGCAGCCCCAGCGTACGCAACAGCGTCGGGACCGGCACCTCCAGCCTTCGGGCGACATCCTCCAGGCTCATGGCGCCGGTGACAAGCGGCACGACGGTTTCGCGCTGTTCGGTAGCGGCTACGCCCCTTTGTCCCGCCGGGAGTTCTTTGCGTTCAACCGGGCTGAGCAATGGAGCGACGGCAAGGCCGAGCAATCCGATCAGTCCCACAACGGCCAACGCCATCCGCCAGCCGGAGCCCTCCGTGGGCCGTCCTTTCACCATACAGACGATCCACTTCCAGTGCAGCACCAGATGGATCGCCAGAATTCCCAGCAGAATCAGCGCGATCCAGAAATGAATCTGGCCCCATGTGTGACGGTCCAGTCCCCAGAGCGTGGTAAAGCGGCCGGATCCCGGCGGCAGGATGTAGCGAAGGAGTACGCCGGTGGTTGTCAGCAGCACAAATGCGACGAATGCCGCAAGGTCCACCACGAAGTTGCGTTGAACCTGTTTCATGGCGCACCTCCGGTAAAGGATTCGGGCTGGTCTCTCCAGTCTCCACGCCGCACCTTCAGCCAGGTTGACGCGGAAATCCGGAGGTTCTGTGGCAGAGATGTGACAGAAACCAGATGCGTCGGGCGTAAGGGCTCAATCAGGAGAAATTTCCTGCAACCAGGCTTCAATCGTGGTGACGAAGCGCGCTGCTTCGGCCAGAAGCTCGGTCGCTATCTGCGGATCGAAGTCAATGGAGATCTCATAGTCGGCACGGGTGCGCAGTTCGAGCGCGTACGAGAGTGCGGCGCTGAGTTCTCGGGGAAGGTCGCCCGAAGCCACAAAATGCAGGTGAAACCGGTGATGCACGCCGTGATGTGTTCGGGGCGCTTCACCCTTGAGCAGGAGCACTGCAGAAGCAGCATAAAACATGGCGTAATAGGCCCGGTTAATGGCGCCCTCAGTGTCTCCGTAAGCGTGGAGTCTGCGGGCCGACTCGAGGGCCTGATGGGCCCTGTTCAGAAGGGCTCGCTGTCGTTCGGTCATAGCAACGAGATGCCTTCGGCGTGCACGTTTCGAAAGAACGGATGCGACGTATCCTGAAATGTGTGCACGTCCACGGGTTGGAACGAAACGTAGCGTCCGAAACGATCAAGCAACTCAAGTTTGAGGACGGTCAACCGTTTCAGTTCGGTGGCAATGTCGACAGGACCCTGGAGCACGAGGATTAAATCGACGTCGCTCTCAGCATGAGCCTCGCCCCGCGCCTGAGAGCCATAGAGTATCAGATGATGCAACCGTTCTCCATAAGCACGTTGAAGCCACTGGCGGGTGAAGGCCAGAGCGTGCTGTACCTCAGGTTGCAGTCGGGGCATTCCTGTGATGGAATTGTGCGTCGGCATAGGAATCTGGCGCTTGCAGACAAAACGCCGGGAAAGATAACAGGTTCAGCGCAGAGAACTCCAGGCCACCCGTCGGACTGGCTGATCGGACGCTTCCTTGTGGAGGTGCGGCGATAGCGGGTTGCCTGATTGGTCTGTTTTTACTAAATTGATCGTAGTTGGTGCAAAAACCCAGGTCTTTTGGACATGTCCGGACGATGCTTCTGGCCGATCAGCCTGTTGCTGCTCTGGCTTGGATGTAGCGGAGCTTCGGAGCCCGGAGGCTTCCGGGCCATGCTGGTGCCGGTCGATACGATCCACCTGCAGGAGCCGGACACGCTCTTTCTGGGGGAATTTCTCTCGGTAACAACCACCCTGAATCCATTCCGGCTCTACGTACCGGACTTTCGACTGAACCGTGTGGTCGTCTACGACAGCCTGGGGCGGCCGCTGCAGGTTATCGGCCATCCCGGCTTCGACGAACCGGGCACGCTTTTGCGGCCTTACTATGTGCTGGTTCTTGGTCATCAGCTCTATGTACAGGAAGCCTATAATCGCATTTCTCTGTTCACCACCGCAGGCGAATTTCTGGGTCGACGGCGACTTCCAGCCGGCTATGATCCCTACTATCCGTTTCGCTCGCTGAGCGATCGCCTTCTGGTGGTTTCGGTTGCCTATCAGGAGCCGTGCAGCTTGCCTACGGAACCGGCCTGTCCGGAAACCCGAGTGGTTTCAGAGGTGGATACCGCGCTTACACGGGTGTGGAGACGGTGGGGGGCGTTTCCCGAATTGTATCAGAAATATGCGCTGGCTCCCCGGCAGGCTATGCTGGACGTGCTTCTTAAGGCAGCACTGGTAGTAATAGGGTATACGCTGGACCCGTCACTTTATCTGTACGCTGTTACCGACTCAGGAGGCGTGTTTAAGCGACGTATTGCCCTGGAGCATTCGGCCTGGCGCAATCCGCCAGAAGAGATGACCGTAGATCTGGCGCTTAACAATCGGGCACGCTGGGAGGCGCTGATGTTGCAGAGTTCGCAGGTGCGCGGCGTGTATTTCGTAGCGGACACGCTGGTGCTGGTCCACTTTGACAATCTGGCCCGGGGCTATTTTCGTGCTCCGCAACAGCGGGACTACACCCGCGTCTTGCCCTATGGAGTGCTGGTCTCGCTGTCGGGCGCCTGGCAGCAGGCGTTGGAGCTTCCGGGGCCGGTACTGGGCCGAGACGAGGCTCTTCATCTCTACATCCGGTTGTCGGACGAACCGGATCGGCGGTTGATCGGACGCTTTCGTGTGGAGGTGCGGCGGTGAGGAGTGCTCAGCCTTCCTCTTCATCGAGCAGTTCGTCTTCGATTTCTTCTTCGGGCGTTTCTTCGTCGGTGACGAGCTGGTCGAGGTCGATGAGCTCTTCGTCGGCGCCGTCGGCGAGCGCGGCCGCACGGGCCAGCTCTTTGCGCAGGAAGCGGCCGGTGTGCGTGTCCTGCGCCGCCAGCTCCTCGGGCGTGCCCGCAAACAGGATGTGGCCGCCGGCATCACCGCCTTCGGGTCCCAGTTCGATCACGTGGTCGGCCACCTTGATCACGTCGAGGTTGTGCTCGATCACCAGCACCGTGTTGCCCTTGCGTACGAGTGCCCGGAGCACGGCCAGCAGGTGCCGGATGTCCTCGAAGTGCAGGCCGGTGGTCGGCTCGTCCAGGATGTAGAGCGTGTTTCCGGTGCCGGGGCGTGACAGCTCGCGGGCCAGCTTGATGCGCTGGGCCTCACCGCCCGACAGCGTGGTGGCGGGCTGGCCCAGCCGGATGTAGCCGAGCCCGACGGCCTGCAGCGTGCGCAGCTTACGGGCGATGCGCGGCATGTTCTCGAAGAACGCCAGCGCCTCGTCCACGGTCATCTCCAGCACGTCGGCGATGCTCTTGCCCCGGTAGCGAACCTCCAGCGTTTCGGCGTTGTAGCGGCGGCCCTTGCAGGTCTCGCAGGTCACGTGCACGTCCGGCAGGAAGTTCATCTCCAGCTTCACCACGCCGGCGCCCTTGCAGGTCTCGCAGCGGCCGCCCTTTACGTTGAAGGAGAACCGGCCGGGTTTGTAGCCGCGGAGCTGGGCTTCGGGAAGCCGGGCGAACAGGTCGCGGATGTGGCTGAACAGGCCCGTGTAGGTGGCGGGGTTCGAGCGGGGCGTGCGGCCGATGGGCTTCTGGTCGATGTCGATCACCTTGTCCAGATGCTCGAGCCCTTCGATGCGCTCGTAGGAAAGCGGCACCAGGCGGGCGTTGTGAAAGTGGCGGGCCAGGATCGGGTAGAGCGTCTGGTTGATCAGGCTCGACTTGCCCGAGCCCGAAACGCCCGTCACGCAGATGAACGTGCCCAGCGGCAGCACGAGCGGATCGCCCTTCAGGTTGTGGCCGCGGGCACCGTAGAGCACGAGCCGGTGGCCGTTGCCGGTGCGCCGCTCGCGGGGTACCGGGATGTAGCGTTCACCCTTCAGGTAGGCGGCCGTCAGGCTGACGTGCCCGTCGCGCACCGCCAGGCGGTCGGGCGGTCCCTCGGCCACCACGTGGCCGCCGTGTTCGCCCGCGCCCGGTCCCAGGTCGATCACGTAGTCGGCCGCCTCGATCATCTCGCGGTCGTGCTCGACGACAAGGATCGAGTTGCCCAGGTCGCGCAGCAATTTGAGCGCGTCGATGAGCCGGTGATGGTCGCGCGGATGCAGGCCGATCGAGGGTTCGTCGAGTACGTAAAGGACGCCGGTCAGTTGCGAGCCGAGCTGGGCGGCCAGCCGGATGCGCTGGCTCTCGCCGCCCGAAAGCGTGCGGGCCGGACGGTCCAGCGTCAGATAGCCCACGCCGACTTCGATCAGAAAGCCGAGCCGTTCCAGAATCTCTTTGAGAATGGGGCGGGCGATGAGCGCCTTCTGGCCCTCGAACTGCAGCTCCGACAGAAAGCGCCGCAGCGAGACCAGATCCATGTGCGCCAGCTCGGCGATGTTCTTGCCGCCAATGCGGAAGGCCAGGCTTTCGGGCTTCAGGCGGGCGCCGCCGCAGGCGCGGCAGGTCATCTCGCGCATGAACGACTCGGCCCACCGGCGCTGGGAGACCGAACCGGCATGTTCGCGCAGGTGGTGCAGATACTCGAACAGCCCGCCGAAGCGGTGGCGATAACGCAGGGTGCGGCCCTTGAACTGGTATTCGATCTCGAACTCCCGGTCGCCGGCGCCTTCCAGCAGCACGCGCCGCTGCTCCTCGGTGAGCGCACCCAGCGGCGTGTCGAAGTCGAACCCGTAGGCGGCGGCCACGGCGCGGAGCTGGCTGAAGATCCACCCGTCACGCGGCTTGCCCAGCGGGGCCAGTCCGCCTTCGTTGATCGACTTCGACGGGTCGGGGATGACCAGCTCGGGGTCGATCTCCAGCCGGGTGCCCAGACCGTTGCAGGCCGGACAGGCGCCGTAGGGCGAGTTGAACGAGAACGTATTCGGTGAGGGATCGTCGTACGAGACGCCGTCTTCGGGGCAGTAGAGGTGGCGGCTGAAGACGTGGTCGGTGCCCGAGCCGTCGGGGTTGAGCACGTGGGCGATGAGCACGCCGCCGCCCATGCCGAGGGCGATCTGGACCGAGTCGTGCACGCGCGGCCGGATGTCGGGCCGCACCACGATCCGATCGACGACGACTTCGATGTCGTGCGTCTTGTAGCGGTCGAGCTTCATGCCCGGCGTGATTTCGCGCAGTTCGCCGTCGACGCGCACGCGCTCGAAGCCCTGGCGGGCGATCTGCTCGAACAGCTCCCGGTAGTGCCCTTTGCGGCCACGCACCACCGGCGCCAGGATCAACAGCCGGGTGCCTTCCGGAAAGCTCAGGATGTGGTTGATGATCTCGTCGTCGGTCTGGCGGCGCATGGGCTTGCCCGAGATGTGCGAGTAGGCCGTGGCGACGCGGGCATAGAGCAGCCGCAGAAAGTCGTACACCTCGGTGACGGTGCCGACCGTCGAGCGCGGGTTCTGGCTGACCGTCTTCTGCTCGATGGCGATGACGGGCGACAGTCCGTCGATGAAGTCCACGTCGGGCCGCTCGAGCATGCCCAGGAACTGGCGGGCGTAGGCCGAAAGGCTCTCCAGATAGCGCCGCTGGCCTTCGGCGTAGATCGTGTCGAAGGCCAGGCTCGACTTGCCCGAGCCCGAAAGGCCGGTGATCACCACCAGGCGCTCCCGGGGGATGTCCAGGTCGATGTTTTTGAGGTTGTGCTCGCGTGCGCCTCGGATGACAATGCCGTCCTGCATACCGCTGCCGGGCCCGACCACTCGGTTCGACGAAAAGGTTCAAGCGTGTTCCAACAGCGGCCGCCGGGCTTCGTTCCGGCTGTTTTTTCGCAAAAGCGTTGCAGCGCGGGTGGAACGAAGCGGATCGCCGCGCTTTGATCGCTGCCGATCCATCAACCGCGCCTGAACGTGAACGCCTATTTAGAAACGTTTCTGCCGCTGTTCGTGGCGATCAATCTGCCCGGCATTCTGCCGTTTTTCATCTCGATGACCGAAGGCCTTTCGGCGGCCGATCGGCGCCGGTTGCTCGTGCGGGCTGTGGCGACGGCCTTCGTGGTGGCCGTGCTCATTCTGTTTGCCGGGCAGCTCATCTTCGAGACGCTCGGGATCACGCTGAACGATCTCCGGGTGGGCGGCGGCCTGATCCTGCTCGTGCTCAGTATCACGGACCTGGTGTTTGCCGACTACCGGCGGCGCGATCCGCGCGACGGGGCCGACGCCGCCGACGTGGGCGTGGTGCCGCTGGGCATTCCGCTGATCATCGGGCCGGCCGCCATCACGACGATCCTGGTGGCGCAGCAGACCTACGGCTACCTGCCCACGCTCGTGTCGCTGGTGGCCAACCTGCTGCTGGTGACGGTGGCCTTTGCCGCAGGGCCGTGGGTGATCCGAAAGCTGGGGCCGGTGGCCGTGCGCGCCATCGCGAAGGTCGCCAGCCTGTTTCTGGCCGCCATCGCCGTGGCGATGATCCGCGCCGGAGTGGCCGGTATGCTCGCCGGCTGAACGGAACCTTCCGTAAAGGCCGGCATTTACGACATTTTGCGTGAGCAAGGGACCGCGCGAATCTGACAACCTGTTCAGCTATGGCCCTCAAAACCCTCGACATCGACGCACTGGCCGCCAAGACGGGCAACCTGTACGAGACGGTGGCCATCCTTTCGAAGCGTGCCCGTCAGATTGCCACCCAGATGAAGCAGGAGCTCGACGAAAAGCTCTCCTACTTCGAAGGACTGGGACTGGAAGACGATCCGCGCCATCAGGAAGAGCAGCGGCGCATTTCCATCGAGTACGAACTGAAGCCCGAGCCCACGGAGATCGCCGTGGAGGAGTTCCTGCGGGACGAGATCTACTACCGCGACGCCTCGAAGGAACGTTCCGAGGAAGAGGAAGAGCTTCGTTGACGCCTTCACCGTCGGCCACAGGGCGGGCACCCTCTTACGGGTGCCCGTTTTTTGTTTTCGTGGGGGCCGCCTGCTGTTTTTCAGCCGGCCAGACGGATCTGCAGCGTGGCGGGCGTTCGGGCGGCGAGTTGCAGCGTGGCATCGGTCGCGGACGTCCGCTCCGGCGTCGGCCCTTCGGTCGCCTGCAGCTCGGCGATGCCCCGGCGCACGCGCAGCGTGAGCGTCCGGTCGGTGTCGGACACGAGCGCCAGTTCGACGTGCCGGGCGGGCAGATCCCAGCGTAGCCGCTCCACCCGCAGCCGTCCGCGAGCCCGGGCGCCGTGCAGCGTGCCGCGGGGCAGCCGCTCGTCCACGGCGGGCAGCAGCTCCAGCAGGCCCGGACGGCTGTAGAGCAGCATTTCGATGACGATGGCGGGCAGGCTGTTGATCAGGTCCGCGTTGTAAACGTTGCCCGGATAGTGCAGCGAAAACAGACTGGGCAGCAGGTAGCCGTTGCGGATCAGGTCGCGCAGGCTCCGGTAGGCCAGTTCGGGGTCTTTGAGACGGGCCCCGATCAGGGCCAGATGCACCAGGCCGTGGGCCGAGTCGTTTTCGTGCCCGCGCAGGTAGGCCGCCCTGCGGGCCGCTTCGAATAGTTCGGGCGTCGCCTCGGGCGTGATCTCGTGGCCGGGCCAGACCGGGTACAGGTGCGACAGGTGCCGGTGGTTGTAGTTGTCGGCCAGGTCGGGATGCGCCCACTCTTTGAGCGCGCCGTCTTCGTTGATCAGGTAGGGCGGCAGTCGGTCCAGCAGCGCCTTCCAGCGCGGCAGGCTGTCGGCTTCGAGTCCCCGCGCTTCGCACAGCGCGATCAGCGTCGAGAGCACCTCGCGGCAGACGGCGATGTCCATCGTTGCGTTGATACTCCCCGGCGTGTCGAGGTTACCCGGACGGTTTTCGGGCGAGTAGGAAGGGACGAAGACGACGTGCCCTTCGGCGTCGGTGACGGTCAGGAAGGTCTCGTAGAAACGGACGACTTCTTTGAGATAGGGAATCAGGTGCTCACGGACAAAGGCTTCGTCGCCGTAGACCTCCGCGTACTCGTACAGGGGCTGGGCGAGCCAGCCGGCGCCGGCCGTCCAGAAATGCAGCGGGTAGTCGGCGTTGAAATGGGTGTGCCAGCCGCAGCGGCCGTCGGTGCGGGAGCCCGAGAGCACGCCCTCGCAGCCGTAGAGGCGACGGGCGTTGTCGCGCCAGTCGTCGAGCAATCCCTCGAGGAGGCGGGTCAGGCTGGCGACGGCCTCAGGCACGGCGCCAATGCTGGCGGCCGCCATCTGCAGGTTCAGGTTGGCGTCGAGCGTGAAGTCGCCGGACCAGGGCGGCCGCCATTCGCCCGTCCAGAGCGCCACCAGGTTGGGTGGCCAGTGGCCGCAGGAGCTGATCAGCACATAGCGGCCCATGTCGAAGAGTTTTTCGAGCAGGGCCGGCAGGATGGTCTCGCGCGCACGCTGCTCGGCCAGGAGCGTTTCGCTGCTTTTCCGGCGATCGTCGCCGGCTTCGAGGTCCAGCGTCATGCGGCGAAACAGCGCGCCGTGCGCCGCGGCATGGGGCGCAAACAGCAGGTCGTAGTCGGCCGGAAGGGCGGCCAGCGCCGCCTGTTCTTCCGCCAGGCGCGAGGCGGCCACGTCGTCGAGCGGCCACACGCGGACCAGCAGTAGCACGCGCCGGGCACCCCGGACGTGCAGGCGGCCGTCGCGAACGGTCTGCGTGCCCCCTTCGGCCTCCACGCGCACGAGCCCCTCGTAGCCGCGGCGCGTGTGCACGTAGGCGCAGCGGTAGCGCAGCCAGCCGGGCGCAGCCGTGATCTCGGGCGGGTGATAGCCCTCGCGCTGCTCGGGTGGGCGCACGTCCTGCACCTCCAGGTGCAGGGTCAGGTCCGGAAGCGGTCCGGCCTCGGCCGATAGCTCCAGCACGACGACGCCATCGGTGCGCGAGACGAAGGCCCGCCGCGTGTAGGTGTCGGTCGCCGTACGCCAGAAGACGCCGATCTCGCCGGTGTCGAAGGCCGTGTGGCGCAGGTACTCGGTGGGCGTCTCCGTCGGCATTTCCAGCACGAGCGCGAAGGCCGGATGGTAGGGATCGGTCCAGAGCAATCCCGGCCAGCCCTCGCGACGGGCCATTTCGAGCGAGTAGGCCACGGCCTCGCGGTAACGGCCTTCGAGCATGAGGGCGCGAATGCGGGGCAGGTAGGGCGCCAGATTGGGCGGGGGCACACGCTCGTCGCGCAGCGGTTCGTAGAGCAGCTCGTGGTTGAAGATGATCCGCTCGTTCAGCGGATCGCCGTAGACCAGGATGCCCAGCGTGCCGTTGCCGGCCACGAGCGCTTCTTCCCAGCGGGCGGCCGGTTGCAGGCTGTACATGCCTCGCTCGGGGATCCGGGCTTCGACGAAGGGCGAACTCAAGGCCGACGGCTGCACCAGCGCCCGGCGCAGCCAGTAGGGCCCGGCCACCAGCGCCAGCCCCATGCCTTTCAGAAAATCACGACGATCCATGGCATTCGTAAAACACCGAGGCCGTGTCCCCTTTACAGAGACACGGCCCCGGCACAGATGCCCTACCTCACCGCTCGCGCCAGTTGATTTCGGGCTCGGGTCTGTTTTCGAGAATGGCTTCGATGCGCTCCATGACCTCGGGCGTCAGGCGCCGGGCCACCTCCAGGGCTTTCATGTTTTCCTGCACCTGCTCGGGGCGCGAGGCGCCCGTGATCACCGTGCTCACGTGCGGATTTTTCAGGCACCAGGCGATGGCCAGTTGCGCCATCGTGCAGCCCAGCTCTTCGGCGATCGGCATGAGCCGACGCACCTTTTCGATCTGGCGCCGCCCCTCTTCGCTTTCCAGCCGTTTGCGCAGCCACTCGTAGCCCGGCAGGCTCATACGGCTCCCCTCGGGAATGCCTTCGTTGTACTTGCCCGTCAGGATGCCGCTGGCCAGTGGGCTCCAGGTGGTCAGTCCCAGCCCGTAGTCGCGGTAAAGCGGCGCGTACTCGCGCTCGACGCGCACGCGGTGAAACATGTTGTACTGGGGCTGCTCCATGGTGGGCGGAATCAGGTGTTCGCGGCGGGCGAACTCGTAGGCGTAGCGGATCTGCTCGGCGCTCCATTCGCTCGTGCCCCAGTAGAAGGCCCAGCCCTGATCCAGCACGTAGTTCATGGCCCAGACGGTTTCCTCGATGGGCGTCTCCGGATCGGGCCGATGGCAGAAGATCAGGTCCACGTAGTCGAGTTGAAGCCGTTCCAGCGCCGCCTTCGTGCCTTCGATGATGTGCTTGCGCGACAGACCCACGTCGTTTGGCCCTTTGCCGCCCCAGAAAATCTTCGTGGAGATGACCAGATCCGAGCGCTTCCAGCCGGAGCGCTTCAGGATGTTGCCCATCATGATCTCGGCCTTGCCACCGGCGTAGGCCTCGGCGTTGTCGAAGAAGTTCACGCCGGCCTCGTAGGCGGCATGCATGCACTCCTCGGCCAGCCCTTCATCGATCTGATCGCCGAACGTCACCCAGGCGCCAAAAGACAGCGCCGACACTTTGAGCCCGGAACGTCCCAGATGCCGGTATTCCATCGTGCTGATCCTCAGGTTGGGTGAACCGAAACAAAGCCGCCGATCAGTTTGCAACGGCGCGGCCGTTTATGCAACCCCATCGGCGGGCGTCGGGGCATTCGTAACGGCAAGTTCAAGAAGTGTGCGGAGCGTCTGGAGCAGGCGTCGGCGGATCGGTTGCGCTTCGCGATAGAACTGCTCCTGCAATGCACGGTAGCGACGGCGTCCCTCGGGCGTCTCGATGGGAATGGGCTCCAGGCCGTAAGCCCGCAGGTCGTAGGGACTGGCCTGCATGTCGAGCGTACGGATGCGACAGGCCAGCAGGAAGGCGTCGGCGATCAGATCGCTACCCACCCAGGGGTAGAACTTGTAGGCCCAGCGGTAGAGGTCCATGTTGGCGTGCAGGCAACCGGGCTGCTCCAGCTCGTGGATGGTGTCGCGGGTAGGCTGAAAGCGGTTGAGCGGACGCGCCGCCTCGGTGAAGAAGCGAAAGGCGTCGAAGTGCGTGCAGGTGATGGGGTGCGATTCGACGAAGGCGGCCAACGTGTCCGGGTCCATGCGCAGGGGTACGTGTGCGTGGCGCGGACGCTCGGTGCGGTAGACCATGGCCCACTCGTGCATGCCGCAGCAGCCCAGATGAGGCCGGCGGGCGGCCGTCCGCTCCAGCAGCGTCACCACCCAGCGCAGCGACGGAATGCGATGGGCGGGAAAGCGGGCGGGATCGACGGTGACGCCCTCCGGCGTTTCGACGAAGTCCGGGTCTTCCAGCCACCGGCGGGCGTCGGTGCCCTGCACGGCCACGCCCAGCCCCGGCCGCCACCGCAGCAGTCGGCTCGGCCGAAACGTGTAGTACTCGAACAGAAAGTCCATCACCGGCTGCTTTTCGCCCCGGCGCCGGGCGGCCAGGTACGGATCGAGCACCGGACGCAGCCGCGCCTCGTGCGCCGCCGCCCGCGCACGGGCTTCCGCTTCGCTCAGCACGGTGTGGATGGGAAGTTCGGCCATCGGCGGTTGGGTCGGCTGCATACCAGCGCGTGGCGCGCCGTCGTTTTAAAAAACCGAACCCGCTTCGGATCCCGGCGTTGCTTTTTGCAGGGCGTCCCCGTTCACGAAGAAACCGTTGCGCTCATGAAACGCGTGTTCCGAGCCCTTTTGCTTTCGGCGCTGGCTACCGGCGCCTTTGCGTGGGTGCTGTCGCGTCTGCACCCGCGGCCGGAGCCGGCCACCGTTCGGCCCGGCGAGGTCGACGCCGACGAACTCCCGCCCGAAGCTCAGGAACGGCTGCTGGAAGAGCTGGACCGCTTGCTGTAGGCCCCAGACCGGCGTACTTTTGTACGAAACGATTCGTACCTTTCTCTCCGGCGGCGTAACCGCCACCGGATGCGCTTCGTAAAGGAGCTTCGATCAAACCAGACCACCAACCGCCATGAACCTGCTACGACGCCTTTCGGCCGGCCTGTTGCTTCTGCTCTGCACGATGCCGGCCCTTGCCCAGACCGAGGAGGCGACGGACCTTCCCGTCGAGATTCCCTACGAGAAATTCGTGCTCGACAACGGGCTGACGCTCATCGTCAGCCCGGACCATAAGGCGCCCATCGTGGCCGTCAACATCTGGTACCATGTCGGTTCGAAGAACGAAAAGCCGGGGCGCACGGGCTTTGCCCACCTGTTCGAGCACCTGATGTTCAACGGATCGGAGCATTTCAACGACGACTGGTTCCAGGCGCTCGAGCGCGTGGGGGCCACCGACCTGAACGGCACCACGAACCGCGACCGCACGAACTACTTCCAGACGGTGCCCGTCAACGCGCTCGATCTGGTGCTCTGGCTCGAGTCGGACCGCATGGGCCATCTGCTGGGCGCCATCGACCAGGCCAAACTCGACGAGCAGCGCGGCGTGGTCCAGAACGAAAAACGCCAGGGCGAAAACCAGCCCTACGGTAAGGTCTGGAATATCATCGCCGAACACACCTACCCCGAGGGGCACCCCTACTCGTGGCCGGTGATCGGCTACATGGAAGATCTGGACGCGGCCACGCTGGAGGACGTGCACGAGTGGTTCAAGACCTACTACGGCCCCAACAACGCCACCATCGTCATTGCGGGCGACATCGACCCGCAGACGGCCCTGGAGAAGGTGAAAAAGTACTTCGGATCGATCCCACCGGGGCCGCCGCTGGCCAAGCCCAAAGCCTGGGTGGCCAAGCGCACGGGTGAGCAGCGCATGACGATGGAAGACCGCGTCCCGCAGGCGCGGATCTACAAGGTCTGGAACGTGCCGGAGTGGGGCAACCCGGAGCGAGATTATCTGGACCTGGCCGCCGACGTCCTTGCCAGTGGCAAGACCTCACGGCTCTACCGTCGGCTCGTCTACACGGACCAGATTGCCACGGACGTCAGCGCGTTCGTCTACACCGGCGAAATCGGCAGCCAGTTCATGATCATCGCCACGGCCAGGCCCGGCGTGCCGCTGGCACAGGTGGAGCAGGCCGTCGATGAGGAGCTGGCCCGCTTCCTGGAGGAAGGACCTACCGCCGACGAGCTGGAACGGGTGAAGGCCGACTTTATCGCCGGCTTTATTCGAGGTGTGGAGCGCATTGGCGGCTTCGGCGGCAAGAGCGACATCCTGGCGCAGTATGAGGTCTTTGGCGGCGATCCCGGTCTCTACAAGGTGACGCTCCGGCGCGTCCAACAGGCCACGCCCGCGCAGGTGCTGGAGGCCGCCCGCAAGTGGCTCAGCGACGGGGTCTTCGTGCTGGAGGTGCATCCCTACCCGAAACTCCAGGCTAGCGGCGAGGACGTAGACCGCTCGCAGCTTCCGCCGGTGGGCACGCCGCCCGAAGTGTCCTTCCCCGAGGTGCAGCAGGCCACGCTGTCGAACGGCCTGAAGGTGCTGCTCGTCGAGCGTCACGCCGTGCCGGTGGTCAACTTCCAGCTCATCCTGGACGCCGGCTATGCGGCCGACCAGTTCGCGCGACCGGGCACGGCCACGCTCGCCATGAACATGCTCGACGAAGGCACCACCAGCCGTACCGCCCTGGAGATCAGCGACGAGCTGGACCGCCTGGGCGCCCGGCTGAGCACCGGCTCGGACCTGGACGTCTCGACCGTCTACTTCTCGGCGCTTCGGGATAAGCTGGACCCGTCGCTGGAGCTGTTTGCCGACGTCGTGCTGCACCCGGCCTTCCCGGAGGCCGACTTTCAGCGGCTCAAGCAGCAGCAGCTCGTGGCCATCCAGCGCGAGCAGGTCTCGCCCGTACAGATGGCGCTCCGCGTCTTCCCGCGCCTGCTCTACGGCGAAAACCACGCCTATGGCCTTCCGCTCACGGGCTCGGGCACTCCGGAATCCGTGCAGCAGATCACCCGCGACGACCTGGTGCGCTTCCACCAGACCTGGTTCAAGCCGAACCACGCCACGCTCGTCGTCGTGGGCGACATCACGATGGACGAGCTGCTTCCGAAGCTGGAGCGCCTCCTCGCCGAATGGAATCCCGGCGACGTTCCGCAGAAAAATATCCAGGACGTGCCGCAGAAGGATCGCTCGGTGGTGTACCTGATCGACCGGCCCGGGTCGGAGCAGTCGATCATCTTCGCCGGGCACGTGGCGCCGCCCGAGGCCAATCCGCGTGAGCTGGCCATCAAGGCCATGAACACCGTGCTGGGTGGCGCTTTCACCTCGCGCATCAACATGAACCTCCGCGAGGACAAGCACTGGTCCTACGGCGCCCGGAGCATGCTGATGAGCGCACGAGGGCCGCGGCCGTTCATCGTCTACGCCCCGGTGCAGACCGACAAGACGGCCCCGGCCATGCTCGAAATCAAGAAAGAGCTGGACGGTATCGTCAACGGCCAGAAGCCCGTCACGCCCGAGGAGCTGGACAAGGTGCAGCGTAACCTGACGCTCCGCCTCCCCGGTCGCTGGGAGACGGCCAACGCGATCCTCGACGACCTGAGCTACGTGGTGCAGTTCGGCTGGCCGCTCGACTACTGGCGGACCTATCCGGACGCCGTGCGGGCGCTCACGCTCGAGGACGTCAACGCGGCCGCCCGTGAGGTGCTGCACCCGGACCGGCTCGTCTGGGTGGTGGTGGGCGACCGCAGCCGCATCGAAGACGAGATCCGCCAGCTCGAGCTCGGGCCCGTGTACCTGATCGACACCGAGGGCAACCTGCTGGCCTCGCTTTCCGAATAACACCCACCGGGTGCCCGTCCGGAAGTCGGGCGGGCACCCGGACCCCTTCGCGGGGTAAAACAAACAGAATCAAAATTTTCAACAGATTCAGGGTATCGCCATGTCGCTCTGGGCCCGATTCAAACGGTGGATTCGCTCGATCTTCGGCGGGGCCATCTCCGCGCTCGAAGATCCCCGCCTCATTCTGGAGCAGAACATCCGGGAGCTGAACGATCAGATCCCGAAGATGAACGAAAACATCGCCACGGTGAAGGCGAACGTGCTGCTGCTCCAGAAGGAGGTGCGGCGTAACGAGCAGGAGATCGAGCGACTGGTGGCCCGTATCAAGGCGGCCATTCAGGCCGGCCGCGACGACATCGCGCAGCAGTACGCCATTCAGCTCCAGAAGGCGAAAGAGACGCTGGCGCGCACGAAGGAGCAACTGCAATATGCCGAGGCCGCCTACGAGAAGGCGCTCCAGGTGAAACAGGCCTTCCTTCGCGAGAAGGAACGCAAGATTCAGGAAGCGAAGGAAGCCCTGCGCGCGCACGAGCGGGCCAAGTGGCAGGCGAAGGTGGCCGACGCGTTGGAGCAGTTCGAGGTGGGCGGACTGGACCAGACGCACGAGGAGATGGTCCAGCGCCTTCGCGAGGAGACAGCCCGGAGCGAGGCGCGCCTGGAGCTGGCGCTCGACAGCGTCGATGCCGACGCGCTGAAGATCGAAGCCGACGCCGAGGCGCTCCGGGCGGCCGAGCTGGTGCGCCAGTTCAAGCTGGAGATGGGCCTGCTGGAGCCCGAGCAGAAACCGGCCCTGGAGTCGCCCGCCCGCGAGGCGGAGCAGGAAGCTCCCGAACAGGCCCGCGAAACGGAAGAGACGAAAACCATCGGCCGCCAGCGCACCCGCTGATATGCGCCCGGAAGACTATCAACGGCTCAAAGAAGCGGAAAAGGAGCACCTCCGCGCCCTTCGTCGGTTGAAGGAGGCGGTGCGGCTGCTCCGACGCCGCCGGGCCATCGACGAGGCGCTGGCCCGCCTGGAGCGTCAGACCGAGGCGACGCTGGCCGCCCACGACGAGGCGCTGGAACGTCTGGCGCTGGAGACGGCCTACCAGGAGGCGCGCCTGGAGCTGGCGCTCGAAGGGCATGAGCCGCCGCCCGACGACGCGCTCGATCCGGAGCGGACCCGCCGCCGGGCGCAGGAGCTGCTCCGCCAGCTTCGGGACGAATCCGAAACCTCCGCCGCGGCCGATTCGTCGGCACCGGCTGAAGCGCGCACCGAAAAAACGCTGGGACGGCTCCGTCCTCCCGGATCGTGATGGAAACCACGGGCATGAACGACCGACCGATCAACTACACGCGCGAAGCCTTTCTGCATCCCTGGAACCTCACGTTCCTGATCGCCGCGCTGGTAACCGCCCTGGGCATCAGCTTCACCGACAGCCCCGACTGGCTGTTCGACGCCGTGCTGCTCTTCACGACGGCCCTGGAGCTGCTCTACCTGGGCATCATGCCCCGCCAGGAACGGTTTCGTCGGGCGGTGCGTGCCCGGCGCGCGGCCGAACATGCCCGTCCGCCCTCGCAGAAGGAACTGTTTCAGTTGCTGAGCCGCAGCAGTCAGCGCCGCTACGTCCGGCTCCGCAACCTGGAAAAACAGATCCGCGCCAATTATCAGAAGCTCAGCTACGCCTCGCAGGGCCTGCTCGAAAGCCACCTGCAGAAGATCGACGAGCTGCTTCGCTCCTACCTGAACCTGCTCTATCAGAAGGAACGCTACGAGTTCTACCTGGCGCAGACCTCCGAGGACGAGCTGGTCGAGGCGTTGCAGGCGCTGCAGGAAGACATGGCCGACGATGCGCCGCGCGTGCGGGCCATCAAAGAGCGCCGCCGGCGCATCCTGGAGCAGCGACTTGCCCGCATCAAGAAGGTGCGGGAAAACCTGGAAATCATCGAAGCGCAGCTCGACACGATCGACGACGTGATCCGCTACATCCACGAACAGTCGCTTACGCTCCGCAATCCCGAGGAGATCACCTTCCAGCTCGATACGCTGCTCAGCGAGGTGGAGGAAACGGAAGCGGCCGTGGCCGAGATCGAGGACGTGTTCGCCTCGCCGTCGGCGCTGCTGGGCGAACTCTCGGCCGAACTGGAGCCGCCCCGTATGGAATCGGAGGCGACGGAGCCTTCCGAAAAGACCCCGCCCGAAGCGGTTCGCCGTCAGCGTCAGCGTTCCTGAAACCGACCATGTACCGTCTGCTCCTGCTTGCGCTGCTGAGTGGCTGCTCGATGTGGGCGCCCGTCCTGGAAGAGCCGCCGACGATCTGGGTGGCCCGTGAATTCACCGGTGGTCGCCAGTGCAGCGACGAAACCTACACGCCCCCGGACACCCGGGAGCTGCTGGCCGCGGCCGGCGTGCGCGTCTACGATGTGTGGGTGGAGCATCTGGCGGTCATCGCCGTATGCGGTGCGCCGTCCTACGCGGCCGTTCACTATGCCCGCATCGCCGAGGCCGATCTGGAACGCGCCCGGCAACTCGGGTTTGAAAAGAGCGACCCGCCGAACAAAACCCCGCAGACCGAATGAGTACCGAAACGACCGCGCTGCAGACCGTCCGCTACGAAGTGGACAGCGACGGTTTCGCGCTGATCACGATCAACCGTCCCGATAAACACAACGCCCTCAACCATCAGGTTCTGACCGAGCTGGACCGGTGCATCCGCCAGGCCCGGCAGGACGAGGCGGTCAAGGGCGTGATCATCACAGGCGCCGGTGAAAAGAGCTTCTGTGCCGGCGCCGACATCCAGCAGTTCAGAGAGCTCGACGCCTACAGCGGCCACCGCTTCGCGCTCTACGGGCAGGCCGTCTTCAACCGGATCGAGGAAATGCCCAAGCCGGTCATCGCGGCCGTCAACGGCTATGCGCTGGGCGGCGGGTGCGAACTGGCCATCGCCTGTCATCTCCGCGTGGCGGCCGATCATGCCGTGTTCGGCCAGCCGGAGGTGAGCCTGGGGCTGATTCCGGGCTACGGCGGCACGCAGCGGTTGCCGCGCCTGATCGGCCGCGGCCTGGCCGCCGAGCTGATTCTGACCGGCGAGCGCATCAGCGCCCGCTGGGCCTTCGAGATCGGGCTGGTCAATCGCGTGGTGCCCATCGAGCATCTACTGGACACAGCCCGCGAGCTGTTGCAGAAGATCACCTCGAAGGCACCGGTGGCGGTGGCGCTGGCCCTCGAAGCGTTGCGCCAGAGCGACCTTCCGCTCCGGCAGGGCCTCCGGCTGGAGGCCGCGCTCTTCGGCCAGGCGTGCGGCACGGAGGACTTTCGCGAAGGCGTGGACGCCTTTCTGAACCGGCGTAAACCTGTCTTCAAAGGGCGCTGATGACCGTCCTGTTGCTGATCGGAGCCTTCGTGCTGGCCATGCTGGTGGCCGGGGCCGAGGCGGCGCTCGTGGCGGCCAACCGGCTCCGGCTGGAAGTGCTGGCCCGGCAGGGAAGCCGCACAGCCCGCCTGGCACAGGCGCTGCTCGACGCGCCGGCCACGCCGCTGCTGACCATGCTGGCCGGGCTGACGCTCGCACAGGTGCTGCTGGCGATGGGCCTGAGCACCCCGCTGCTGCACGGCCGGGGATTCACCTCGGCGCTGGCGGCCTGGGGCAGTGCGTTGCTGCTGGTGCTGATCGGCGGCCTGTCGTTCTACCTGGGGGGCCTGCTGCTTCCGACCGCCGTCGCCCGTGAGCAGGCCAACCGCCTGGTGCAACCGGGCGCCGTGTTGCTCCGCGTGGCCGCCTACCTGCTGTGGCCGCTGGTGCGCCCGGCCCGCGCCGTCTCCGAGCGTCTGGCGCGGCGGCTCTCGGTCGAAGCCGACACGGTGGCCACCTTCATGCAGCAGGAACTGGCCTGGCAGGTGCAGGAAGTCGAGGCCGAAACCGCCCCGGCCCGCGACCTCGACGAAACGGAAAGCCGCCTGCTGGCCAACGCGCTGGCCTTCGAGAAACTCCGCGTGCGCGACTGCATGGTGCCCCGCACCGACATCGTGGCCGTCGAGGAGCATACCGACCTGGAAACGCTCCGCCAGCGCTTCATCGAAAGCGGCTACTCCCGCCTTCCCGTCTACCGGGAGCACATCGATCAGATCATCGGCGTGGTTTTCGCCTACGATCTGTTCCGCCAACCTAGCTCGCTGGCCGAGATGATCCGGCCCGTACGCTTCGTTCCCGAGTCAAAGCCCGTCCACGCCCTGTTGAAAGAATTTCTCCAGACGAACACCTCCATCGCCATCGTCATCGACGAATACGGCGGGACGGCCGGCCTCGTCACGCAGGAAGATCTGCTCGAAGAACTCATCGGCGACATCCAGGACGAGTTCGACGTGGACGAGGACGAAGAATACCTGCTCCGCCGCCTCGACGAGCGCACCTGGCTGGTCAGCGGCCGCGTGGACATCGACGAACTCCGCGAGGCCGGCCTGGACCTTCCCGAAGGCGACTACGACACGGTGGCCGGCTATCTGCTGGAAAAGCTGGGCACGATCCCGAAGCCGCAGGAAGAATTTGAACTGGACGGCTACCGCTTCACCATTCTGAAGGCTTCTCAGAACCGGATCGAGCTGGTCCGCATCACCCGCCTGTAACGCCGCGCGTCCATCGGCTACTACGATTCCCGGGTATCATGGTACATGTGAAAAAGCAGGGGCGCACATGGCGGTGCACCCCTACAGATCCTTGACGTTTTCCCTATCCTGTAGGGCGGACCCCTGTGTCCGCCCGATCATACCCGCAGAATTACGTCCGCCATCATGCACCGGTAAATCAGCGATCCCGTATTAGCCCCGCGCTTCCAGGGGCGGTACCGGACGCTCGGATGGACCCACGTAGCGGCTCAGCGGCCGGATGATCCGGTTGTCGGCCAGCTGCTCCATCACGTGCGCCGACCAGCCCGTGATGCGGCTCATCACGAAAATCGGCGTGTAGGTCTCAATGTCGAAGCCCATCATGTAGTAGGCCGGACCGGTCGGGTAGTCCAGGTTCGGGTAGATGCCCTTCTGCTGCACGACGACTTCCTGGATGGCGTCGTAGATGGCCATGAGGTTCTGGAAGCCCAGGCGCTCGGCCAGCCGGCGCGTGTAACGCTCCATGATGGGCACGCGCGAATCGCCGTAGCGGTAGACGCGGTGCCCGAAGCCCATGATCTTCTGCTTGCGGGCCAGGGCCTCTTCCACCCACCGACGGGCTTCCTCCGGCGAGCGGAAGGGTTTGAGCATACGCATGACCTCTTCGTTCGCCCCGCCGTGCAGCGGCCCTTTAAGTGCGCCGATGGCACCCGTGATCGCGCTGTAGTAGTCCGAAAGCGTCGAGGTGATCACGCGGGCCGTGAAGGTGGAGGCGTTGAAACTGTGCTCCGCATACAGAATCAGCGACACGTCGAAGGCCTTGACCACCTCGGCGTCGGGCACCTCGCCGAAGTACATGTGGAAGAAGTTCTCGGCGAAGGTCAGGTCCTCGCGCGGCGGGATGAAGTCCAGGCCGTGCCGGCGCCGGCGGTCGGCCGCCACGATGGTGGGCAGTCTGGCCATCAGCCCGATGGCTTTGCGGCGGATCGTGTCGATGTCGGCGCCAGTGGCCTCCGGATCGTTCGCGCCGAGCAGGCTGACGGCCGTGCGGAGCACGTCCATGGGGGCGGCGTCTGTCCGGATCAGCTCCAGCAGGCGATGGACGGTTTCATCCAGTGCGCGCTGGCTTCGCTCCTCCTGCTCGAAGGCTTCGAGCTGTGCCCGCGTGGGCAGCTCGCCGTAGAGCAGTAGGTAGGCCACCTCCTCGAAGCGGCATTTTTCGGCCAACTCGTGCACCGGATAGCCCCGGTAATAGAGCGCGCGCTTCTCGGGAATGACGTTCGAAATGGCCGATTCGTCGGCAATGACGCCGGCCAGTCCTTTTTTTACTTCGGTCGTCTCGGCCATGGGTATGCGATCTATTGGTTTTCGGATGACGAGGTTGTCTCCTCCAGGCGGAAGTTGTACACGTTTTGGTCGAAGACCGTGTAGCGCTCGTATTGAAGCAGTTCATAGAGTTCTTTGCGCGTCTGCATGCGGTCGAGCAGGGCTTCCTGGGTGCCCGCCTCCAGCAGGTGGCGAAAGCCTTCCTCGACGGCCTTCATGGCCAGACGGAGTCCGGTGACGGGATAGATCACCAGGTTGTAACCCAGCGCTTCGAGGCGCTCGGCCGAAAGCAGCGGCGACTTGCCGAACTCCGTCATGTTCGCCAGCAGCGGCACGTCGGGCAGCGCCTTCCGGAAAGCGGCGAACTCTTCTTCGGACCGAAGTGCTTCGGGGAAGATCATGTCGGCGCCGGCCGCCACATAGGCGCGAGCGCGTTCGATGGCCGCCTCCAGGCCCTCGACGCCCCGGGCGTCGGTGCGGGCGATGATCAGGAAGTTCGGGTCGCGGCGGGCCTGCACGGCCGCCCGCACTTTGCGCTCCATTTCCTCGACGGGCACGAGCGCCTTGTGGTCCAGGTGGCCGCAGCGTTTGGGATTGACCTGATCTTCCAGATGGCAGCCGGCCAGTCCCATCTCTTCCAGCTCCTGCACGGTGCGGGCCACGTTCAGCACCTCGCCAAAGCCCGTGTCGATGTCCACGATGGCCGGCAGGCTGGTGACGCGGGCGATCTGGCGGCTTCGCCAGGCTACCTCGGTGAGCGTGGTCAGGCCGACGTCGGGCAGTCCCAGATCGGCCGACAGGACGGCACCCGAAATGTAGACGCCGTCGAAGCCCAGTCGCTCGATCAGCATGGCGACCAGCGGCGAAAAAGCGCCCGGGAATCGCAACAGGCGGCCGCTCCGAAGTGCTTCGCGCAGCGCCCGGCGCTTCGCTTCCGGAGGCGTCGTGGCAAACAGCATGGTGGCTTCTCGATCCGTTGCACGTGTCGTTAAGCTAAACGAATCGCCGGAGAAATGCTTCCTGGCGACCGACTGCAAAGGGCAAACTTTTCTACAAAAGCGCTTTTTGGAGCTATTTGAGCGAAAAGCAGGCGTCTGGGCCAGCGCAGTCTGCAGGGCGAAGACGATCAGGAAAAGGCCCGGGCGTAGCCGTCGAAGATGCACCATGACGTAAGGGTTGAACTGGTGATGGCCTCGGCGACCGGTGCGCAGCTCCCTGGGGAATGGTTTCGGAAAAGCGTCGGAAAACGCCGTTTTTCAGCCCATTTGGAAAAGTGCCGGCTTTTCCTTATCAAGAAAGATCTCTTCCACGAAACGGGAGCCTCTGATGAAAACGTTGCGGCTGGACGGGTTGCTGAAGATCGTGGTTGTGCTGGCGATCGCCTCGCTGGGGGCCTCGGTTTTTGTGTTGCTGGATCCCTGGAACTGGATCGGCGCCACCGCGGAGCGGGTGGGAATCAGCCAGGCCCTTTCGACGGCGCTGGCGTTGCTGCTGGGGACCATCGCGATCATTGTGGCGGTCACGGTGGAGCGCACCGAGTACCGGGCGCAGGAAGCGCTGCGGTCCGATGTGGTCGAACTGGCCGCCACGCTGCACAGTGTGCTGACGAAGACGGCCGCCTGGTACGCCCGGCGCGGCCAGACCGGTACCCCGCCTCCCGCGCCCGACTTCGAGGCCGAGCGCCACGCGATCGGACGGTTCCTGTGCAGCCCGACGGGATTCGCGTTTCTCTGTCGGGCCGCCGAAAAAAGCGCCGAGGCCGGTCGGCGCAACGCACCGGAGGTGTGGCGTGGCTTCAGCCTGGTACTGGCCGATCTGCAGATGCTGCAGGGTACGGCGCTGGCGCGCTTCGTCTATGAGGCGCGCGATGCCTTCTTCGAGATGGTGGACCTGATCGGTCACCTCTCGGCGCACGACCTGCGCCAGATCCGACGCTTTCTGGAAGATTTCGAGCACGCCATGCCGTTTTACCGGCAGGCAATGGCCGAGTCGGTGCTGGTCCGCGCGTTCCGAAACCTGCACTGATACGATTCCCCGAACGTCATGGTGCGTGTGTCCCCTGACCGCACCTTGTTCCTCGGCCGAAAGCACGGGCGCACACTGCGGTGCGCCCCTACCAGGCCAACGACGACCTTTCCACCATGTAGGGGCGGACCGCTGTGTCCGCCCCTACGTACCCGCGGATCATGTCCGGCACATGGGGAGCAGTGTCATCATGCACTGGTGAATCACCGAATTACATATGAGGGGAATCAGTCGTGCAGTACGCGCTGTTGCAGCTCCTCGTAGCGGGCCAGGAAGGCTTCCAGGCGCAGCCCTTCGGCGACGGCCGCGGCCGCCTCGTCGGCCGACGTGATGGCCGGACGGCGTGGCACGCGGCCCAGTACGGGCACGTGGCACATCTCTTCGATCATGGCCGGGTTCGTCTGTTCGGCCACATCGGGCTGCTCCGGGTAGCCGCAGAGCACCACGCCCACCACGGGCAGGCCCCGACTCCGGGCGTAGTGCACGGTCAGGAACGTGTGGTTGAGCGTGCCCAGGCCGGGGCGCGACACCACCAGCACGGGCAGCTTCCAGCGGGCGGCCAGCCCGGCGTAGTCGAGCGTGTCGGTCAGCGGCACCGACAGTCCCCCGGCCGTCTCGACGAGCACCCAGTCGCGGTCCTGCAGCCGCCGCCAGGCCGCCTCGATGCGCTCGAGGTCCACCGGACGGCCGGCGCGGCGTGCGGCCACCAGGGGGGCCAGCGGTTCGGCGTAGACGCAGGGGGCTACCTGCTCGGGCGGATCGTCCACGCGGGCCCCTTCGGCCAGCATGCGGGCGTCGGGCGGCCAGCTTCCCGGCGGACCTTCCCAGCCGGTCTCGACAGGCTTGAGCACGCCCACCCGGTAGCCGGCCTCATGCAGCAGCCGCGCCAGCCCGGCGGCCACCACGGTTTTCCCCACGCCGGTATCCGTGCCGGTAACGAGCAGTCCGTTCATGCTTTCTGTCGGATCTGTTGCGCGAGCGATTCCAGTTCGGGCAATGCGTCTTCGAAGGACGCGCGCAGGATGGCCGTCATTTCGTCCAGTTCGGCCTCGGTGGCGGCCAGCGGCGGCATGAAGATCAGCACGGAGCCGATCGGCCGCACGAGCATACCCCGCCGCCGGGCATGGCGGGCCACGATGAAGCCCACCTGGGCCCCGTAGGGAAACGGCGTGCGCGTGGCCCGATCGGCCACGATCTCGATCCCCACCATGAATCCGGCCTGGCGCACCTCGGCCACGAACGGATGATCGGCCAGCGGGGCCAGTCCGGCCCGAAGGCGTTCGACTTTCGCCGGGAGCGCAGGGAGCCGTTCGAGCAACAGCTCCAGACTGGCCAGCGCGACGGCGCAGCCCAGCGGATTGCCCGTGTAGGAATGGCCGTGGAAGAAGGTCTTGCGCTCCTCGATTTCGCCCAGAAACGCCTCGAAGACCCGTTCGGTCGTGAGTGTGGCGGCCAGCGGCAGGTAGCCGCCGGTCAGCCCTTTGCCCAGGCAGAGCAGGTCGGGCGTGATGCCGTCGGCCTCGCAGGCAAAGAGCCGGCCCGTGCGCCCGAAGCCGGTGGCCACCTCGTCGACGATCAGCAGCACGTCGTAGCGGTCGCACAGCGCGCGCAGCTCCCGCAAAAAGCCCGGCGGAGCGGGCAGGATGCCCCCGGCGCCTTCGACGGGCTCGACGATCACGGCCGCCAGCTCGTCCCGGCGCGTGCGCAGCACGTCTTCGACGGCTTCGAGGCTTTCGGCCAAGCGGTCGTGCGGGTAGGGGTAGGGCACGCGCGGATGCCCGGGCAGCAGGTCCAGAAACGGCCAGTGAAAGAGCGGGTCGGGCGCCACGCCCACGGCCCCCAGCGTGTCGCCGTGGTAGTTGTTCAGAAAACCGAGCACGTAGCGCTTCGTGCGCTGGCCCTGGTTGGCCCAGAACTGCACGGCCATCTTGAGCGCGATCTCGACGGCCGTGGCGCCGCTGTCGGAGTAGAAGACACGCCGCAGACCCTTTGGGGCCACATCGATCAGCCGTCTGGCGAGCGCGACGGCGGGCACGTTCGCCTGGCCCAGCATGGTCGCATGCGCCACGCGCCGGAGTTGCGCCTCGATGGCCGCGTTCAGTTCGGGCACGTTGTGGCCGTGCACGTTCAGCCAGATCGACGAGGTGCCGTCGTAGTACCAGTTGCCGCGAATGTCCTCGAGCTTCACGCCCCGGCCGCGCCGGATGATGACCGGATCTCCGGCCATGTACTGCTTCATGGGCGTGAAGGGATGCCAGACGTAGGTCTTGTCCCAGACGACGAGCGTTTCGGGAGTCAGCTCGTCGAGCGCGTCGATGATCGTGCGGGTTTCTTTCATCGCAGATCGACGATTTACCATTGGATCAGCACGGCGGCCGAAAGCAGTCCGGCGCCCACGGCCGTGAGCAGCAGCAGGTCGCCGGGGGCGAAGCGATGCGCTTCGAGCGCCAGCGCCAGCGGGATCGTGGCGGCCGAGCTGTTGCCGATCCGATCGACGAGGTTGACGGTGCGCGCTTCGGGCATGCCCAGTTGCCGGCGGGCTTCTTCGATCAGCCGGAGGTTGGCCTGGTGCGGAATCCACCAGGCGACGTCGTCGAGGTCGAGGCCGGCCTGCTGGAGCACGCGTCGCCCGGCTTCGGCCATGCCGGTGGCGGCCCGTCGGAAGAGCGCGCGGCCGTCTTTCATGTACATGAGGTGTTCGCCGCGGGCCACGCGTTCGGGCGTGAGCGGTCGGCGGCTTCCACCGGCCGGGATGTAGAGGTCGTCCCAGCAGGAGCCATCGGCGCCCAGCCAGCAGGCCACGATGCCGCGCGAACCCTCCGAGGGACCGAGCACGACGGCGCCGGCCCCGTCGGCAAAAAGCGCCGAGGTTTTCGGGTCGTCGGGGTTGGTGCGGCGGCTGAGCACGTTGGCGCCGATCACGAGCACGCAGGTACGCTGCAGGCGCACGTAGCCGTCGGCCAGCGCCAGCGCATACAGGAAGCCGCTGCAGGCGCCGGCCAGATCGATGGCGCCCGCGTGCTTCAACCCCAGGCGATGGGCCACGACGGGCGCCGTCGGTGGCAGCAGGTGGTCGGGCGTGCTCGTGGCCAGCAGCAGCAGGCCGATGCGCTCAGGGGACAGCTCGGCCTGTGCCAGCGCGGCCGCCCCGGCACGGACGGCCAGATCGCTCGTGGCTTCGTCGGGACCCACGAGCGGACGCTCCCGGATGCCCGTGCGTCGGGCGATCCAGCCCGGCGGCAGGCCCAGGCGGCGCTCCGTTTCGGCGCTCGGTTCGCGGTGGGCCGGAAGCGCCGCGCCCACGCCCAGCACGGCCGCTCGCCGCGCCGGTGCGGCGGTGGTCGTCGCAGGGAGCGGGGTGGTCAGAGACTGTTCAGGCAACATGGGGTTGGATCGCTTCGGCTTCGGGAAAGGCGGCCAGGGCCGCCTCGATGTCGCCGTCGGTGTGCGTGGCCATGGGGGTCAGTCGGATCCGGCTGGTGCCGGGCGGCACCGTCGGCGGCCGGATGGCCGGGGCGAGCACGCCGCGCGTTTCCAGCAGCGCCGACAGACGCAACGCCGCCTCGGGCGCACCCACCAGCACGGCCAGCATGGGCGCCGGTGGTTCGTGCCGGACCGTGTAGCCCAGGGCTGCGAGCCCGGCCTTTAGGCGGGCAACGTGCGCCTGTTGCCGGCGCCGTCGCCGCGCGCCTTCGTTGGACTGCACCAGACGGACGGCCTCCAGCGCCGCGGCGGCCAGCACGGGCGAAATCCCCGTGCTGTAGATGAAGGCGCGGGCGCGGTGCAGCAGGTAGTCGACGAGCGCCCGCGATCCCAGCGCGGCGCCGCCCTGCACGCCCAGCGCCTTCGAGAGCGTGGCCACCTGCACGGGAATCCGATCGGCCACGCCCAGATGATGGGCGGTGCCCCGGCCTTCGGGGCCCACGATCCCGGTGCCGTGCGCGTCGTCCACGACGAGCACGGCGTCGTAGCGGGCGGCCAGTTCGGCCAGCTCCGGAAGCGGCGCCACCGTGCCGTCCATGCTGAAGATGGCGTCCGTCACGATGAAGCGGCGGCCGCCCGGGGCCGGTCCGGGCCCCTGCAGGAGCCGCTCGAGTTGCTCCAGGTCGCGGTGGCGGTAGTAGCGGAAGCGGGCGCGGCTGAGCCGGGCGCCGTCGTTCAGGCTGGCGTGGTTGAGCGCGTCCGCAAAGATCTGGTCGCGCGGACCCGCGAGCGCCGAGAGCACGCCCACGTTGGCCGCGTAGCCGCTCGGGAAGACCAGGGCGGCTTCGGTTTCTTTGAGGGACGCCAGCGCCGCCTCGAGCGCTTCGTGTACGGGGCGGTCGCCCACCACCAGACGGGCGGCCCCAGCGCCGACGCCCCAGCGCTCCAGCGCTTCGCGGGCGGCCGCCGTCAGGCGCGGATCCGTGCTCAGCCCCAGATAGTCGTTCGAGGCCAGGTTCAGCAGGCGGCGGCCGTCGCGTTCCACGTACGGACCGGCGGCAAGCGGCCGGAGCGTGCGGCGCAGTCCTTTCGCCTCAAGCTGCCGGAGTTGCCGGGTGAGCCACTCCATGGGGGCGGGCCGGTTGGGGCGTTTCGGGCACGAAGCCCAGGTCTTCGATCATCTGCCAGTCGGCCTCGGCCGCCTGACCTTTTTCGGTCAGGTAGTCGCCCAGAAACAGGCTGTTGGCCACCATGAGCGCCAGCGGCTGGAGGCTCCGCAGGTGCAGCTCGCGCCCGGCCGAGGCCCGGATCTCCGCTTTCGGGTTGACGAACCGGAACACCGACAGGTAGCGCAGGCAGGCCCAGGGGGTCAGGTGGCGGACGGTCTGTCCGTCGCCCAGCGGGGTGCCCTTGATCGGAATCAGAAAGTTGACCGGGATCGACGTGGCGCCGGCCTCACGCAGCGCGTAGGCCATGTCGAGCACGTCTTCGTCGGTTTCTCCCATGCCCAGGATGACGCCCGTGCAGGTCTGCAGCCCCGCTTTCAGGGCGGTCTGCACGGTTCGGATCCGGTCCTCGAAGGTGTGCGTCGAGCAGATGCGCGCGTAGTGGCGCGGGCTCGTGTTCAGGTTGTGGTTGTAGGCGTCCACGCCGGCTTCTCTGAGCTGGCGCGCCTGCTCTTCGTCCAGAATACCCATACAGGCGCAGATTTCCAGCGGTAGTTCGGCCTTGATGCGGCGGGTGGCTTCGAGCACGGTCTCCAGCTCGCGCCGGTGCGGTCCACGGCCCGAGGTCACGATGCAAAAGCGCTGGGCGCCGGCCGCATGGGCTTTGCGCGCGCGGTCGAGGATTTCGTCGACCGACAGCATGCGGTAGCGTGGAATCGGCGCCTTCGAGATGCGCGACTGGGAACAGTAGTGACAGTCTTCCGGACAGATGCCGCTCTGGGCGTTGAGCAGCACGTTGACCTTGACGCGGTTGCCGAAAAAGTGCCGACGCACGCGCCAGGCCGCCTCGACAAGCCGCAGCGTGTCTTCGTCGGGCAGCTGCAACAGCGTGCGGGCCACGTCGCGCGTGGGCGGCCGGTCTTCGAGCGCGTCGGCCACCAGTCGATCCCAGGCGATTTCCATGGTGTCGTCTACGGGTTGGTCAGGGGTTGGTAGCAACGGGTTGCAGGAGGGCGACGTCGCCGGCCGAGACCGTTCGGCGGGTGCCGTCGGGCAGGCGCACGCGGAGCGCGCCGGAGGGCTCGACGTCTTCGGCGAGCCCTTCCACCGGTCCGGCCGGGGTCTCGATGCGTACCGGGCGGCCCAGCGTGTAGCTGAAGCGGCGCCAGGCGTCGAGCACGGCCCCGGCGTCGGCCAGGCGGTCGTACCAGTGCTCCAGGCGGGCCAGCAGCCGTGCCAGCAGGTCCACACGCCGCAGGCCGGGCCGGTAGGCTTCGAGAAAGGCGGCTTCGGGAGGCAACGGCGCACGGTGCACGTTCAGGCCGATGCCCAGCAGCAGGTAGCGCACTTCCTCGCCGCGCAGGTCGGCTTCGACCAGGACGCCCGCCAGCTTGCGGCCGTCGGGGGCCAGCAGGTCGTTGGGCCATTTCAGGCCGCCCACTTCGGCCGTTTCGGCCAGTGCCACGCCGGCCGCCAGCGACAGTCGGAGCAGTTCGGTCAGCGGCAGGCGGGGGCGCAGCAGCACCGAAAAGTACAGGCCGGCACCCGGCGGGCTGACCCACGGACGGCCGCGCCGGCCCCGTCCGCCGGTCTGCTGTTCGGCCAGCACGACGGCCCCTTCGGGCGCGCCCGCTTCGGCCCAGGCGCGCAGTTCGTCCTGGGTGCTCGTCGTGCGGCCCAGGTAGCGGTAGGCCCGGCCGAAGCGTCCCTGCAGGAGCGGCTGCAGCAGGTGCGGCGCCGGACTTCCCGGCCGCAGCCGATAGCCCCGGCCCTGCACGATTTCGATCGGATAGCCGGCCTCCTGTAGCCGGTGGGCCTGCTTCCAGACGGCCACGCGGCTCAGCCCCAGCCGCCGCGCCAGCAGCGCCCCGCTCGTGAACGTCTCATCCAGACAGGCCAGCAACGCCACTTCCTTCATGTTAACCAAGATAGGATGATTCGGTTAACGAATGCAACATCGAGATGGGGCTTGACCGGAGACGTTTTGATGTGTAACGTGCTTCTGATCAGAAAACTACTTTGATCAAAAGAAAAAATGGTGCGCCGGACTGCATTTCTGCTGAGCGTCCTGATCGGGTGCTCGATGCTGGGGAGCGAAAGATCGGACACCGAACCCCACTGGGAGCTGGTCTGGTCCGACGAGTTCGATTACAACGGGCTTCCGGATCCGGCGAAGTGGGATTACGATGTGGGCGGTCACGGCTGGGGTAATCAGGAGCTTCAGTACTACACGCGGGCGTGGATCGAAAACGCCCGCGTGGGCGGTGGGGTGCTCATCATCGAGGCGCGACGTGAGTCCTACGAAGGGCGCGAATATACATCGGCCCGGCTGGTGACGCGCGGAAAGGCGTCGTGGACGTACGGGCGCTTCGAGATTCGAGCTCGGCTTCCCTCGGGACGGGGCACCTGGCCGGCCATCTGGATGCTTCCGGATCGCCAGACTTACGGCAGCGCCTACTGGCCCGACAACGGCGAGATCGACATCATGGAGCACGTCGGCTTCAATCCCGACGTGGTGCACGGTACCGTTCACACAAAGGCCTACAACCACCTGCTGGGCACGCAGCGGGGCGGTAGCATTCGGGTGCCCACCGCCCGCACGGACTTCCACGTTTATGCGATCGAGTGGACACCCGAGGAGATTCGCTGGTTTGTGGACGATTCGCTCTACTACCGCTTTCCGAACGAGCGCCTGACCGACCCCGAGGCCGACTGGCGCCACTGGCCTTTCGATCAGCCGTTCCACCTGATCATGAACATCGCGGTCGGCGGCGCCTGGGGCGGCCAGCAGGGCGTCGATCCGGAGGCCTTCCCGGCCCAGCTCGTGGTCGACTACGTGCGCGTGTACCGATGGGTGGAGTAGGGACAGCCGGTTGGGATGAGTAGCTTCAGGGCAGGTGTTCCAGGTCGTCCAGATCTCGGTAACGGCCGCTTGCTTGTTAAGCTTCAGATCTTTCAAGTTGATCAGATTGACCGGGATGCCGTCCAATTCGTCAACAACTCGGGCTGCATAGCAGGTCTCGAAATTGACACCGGAAAGCGAGGTGTGGAGCTCAATGCGCAGAGGCGGTACACCTAATCGAACGATCTGATTTTCTTTTAGAAAGAGGTCCGCCGAAAGTGCAGGGACGTTAAAGCCAAATTCCTGCAATACTCGAACGAGTTTTTCTGCATTTTCGGGATGAATGCGAACCCATATATCCAGATCGGCAGTGGCTCGCGGATATCCATGATAGCCGACAGCGTAGCCTCCAACCAATAGATACTCAACCTGATAAGCGTTGAGCAATCTCAAGAACTCTTTGAAGTCGGACGGTAGATGGATCGTAGCCATAGAGAACCTGGCGCATGAGTTCAACCGCCTGCAGTCGTTCCGCAGGAGTACGTGTCAGCCAGAAACGCTTTTCATCGGTCTGCTCGAAAAGCGATGTAACTTCAAAGGCCCTTCGATCCACCTTTGCCGAGCCAAGCACATCCATCGCTTTTGAAACACGGAATGTTATTTTTTCGCTTACCACGGAGCGATTCAGAGGATTCCATACTTAAGGCCAGGGCACCACTTCTTCGGCCAGGGCGAGGGCACCAAGCACACCGGCGCGGTCGCCGAGTGCCGGCGGGACGATGAACGTGTCGAGGTCGGGCAGCGCCACGTATCCGTTGATGCAGGCGGCCACGTGGCGGCGGATGCGCGGAAACAGGTGCGTCTGGTGCATGACACCGCCCCCCAGGATGAGGCGCTGGGGTGAAAGCGTCAGGATCAGGTTGGCCAGCCCGAAGGCCAGGTAATGGGCCACTTCGTCCCAGGCCGGATGCTCGGGGGGAAGTTCCGGAGCCGGTCGGCCCCACCGGGCCGCGATGGCCGGTCCGGAGGCCAGCCCTTCAAGGCAGTCGCCGTGGAAGGGGCAGTGGCCGGGGCGATCGTCGCCGGGCAGGCGAGGGACGAACAGATGGCCGATCTCGGGATGCTGGCGGCCGTGGTGGCGCCGGCCGTTGACGATGACCCCGCCGCCGATGCCCGTGCCGATCGTCAGGTAAACGAACGTGTGCAGGCCGCGCCCGGCCCCCCAGCGCTGCTCGCCCAGGGCGGCGGCGTTCACATCGGTGTCGAAGGCCACGGGCACGTTCAGCGCGCGGCGCAGCGTGCCCGCCACGTCGGTGTGCGCCCAGCCGGGCTTCGGCGTGGTCGTGATGTAGCCGTAGGTGGGCGAGCCTGGATCGGGATCGACGGGGCCGAACGAGCCAATGCCCAGTGCCGCAATCGGCTCGGGCTGACGTCGAAAGAAATCGATCACGCGGCCGAGCGTTTCCTCGGGCGTCGTGGTGGGAAAGCGTTCGAGCGCCCGGATGTCGTCCGGGCCGGTCCCGACGGCGCAGACGAACTTGGTGCCGCCGGCTTCGAGGCCTCCCAGGAGTGGACGTTCGGCCATGGCACGCTTGCAGGATTTCAGTACCAGTAGTACGTGATGGTGTCCATGAGGCGCCGGGCCATATGCAGGTTTTGCTGGGCGATCTGGCGGCGGCGTTCGGGCGTGAGCGTGAGCGGCCGGGCCGTGTCGTGCAGCGTGGGTGAAAGGGGGCGCTCCAGGCGCTGTTCCCATTCGATGCGCCAGCTAAGAGGAAGCCGCTCCGGAAACGGTCGGTCCTGCAGGACCAGATACAGCAGGGCCCAGACGCGTACCGTGGCGTCGAAGTCGTAGCCGCCGCCCAGCGTAAAGAGTGCACGGCCGCCGGTATGTTCGTCGGCCAGCGCTTTCAGGCGTCGGAAGAGCCGTTCGTAGGCGCGCGTCGAGAGCAGCAGGTCGGCCAGCGGGTCCTGAAAGTGGGCGTCGGCGCCGCACTGGACGACGAGCACGTCGGGCCGAAACATCACGAGCGCGTGAGGCACGACGCGCTCGAAGACCTCCAGGTAGCTTTCGTCGTCGGTAAACGGCTGAAGCGGCACGTTCAACGAAAAGCCCTGGCCGCGGCCCTCGCCGATCTCGTCGATGAAGCCTGTGCCCGGAAACAGGTACTGGCCGGTTTCGTGCAGGCTGATCGTCAGCACCGTGTCTTCCCGGTAGTGGATGGCCTGCACGCCGTCGCCGTGGTGGACGTCGATGTCGATGTAGGCCACGCGCAGCCCGGCGTCGGTCAGCGCCCGGATGGCGATGGACAGGTCGTTGTAGACGCAGAAGCCCGAGGCGCGGGCCGGGTGGGCGTGGTGAAAGCCACCGCCGAGCTGGAGCACGGTAGTGGCCCGGCCATCGGCGATCAGGCGGGCGCCGTGCAACGTGCCGCCCACCAGCACGCGGGCGGCCCGGTCCATGTCGGGAAACACGGGCACGTCGGGGGTGTCGAGGCCGAACGCCTCGGCATCGGGCACGTATTCGCCGCGCGAGGCCGCCTCGACGCGCGCCACGTAGTCCTCGGCGTGCACGCGGAGCACCTCTTCGCGGGTAGCCTCCGGCGGCCGGATCGGCGTCGGCGCGCAGCCCAGCGCTTCCAGGAGCGTCCAGAGCATTTCCAGGCGCACCGGGCTGAACGGGTGCTCCGGGCCGAAGCAGTAGGTCAGGTAGTCGGGGTGATAGACGACGGGGACCACGGTTTGTGCGGGGGCCAGATGACTTCGAAGCCTTCCTGTCGGAGCGCGTCGGCCAGCGGGTGCGTCCGATTCGTATCGACGCGCAGCACCACGCGCAGCCATTCGGAAGATTCCGGGTAGGAGAGCACGGAAAGGATGTTCACGTGGTGGGCGGCCACAGCCGAGGCCAGCGCGGCCAGGCGACCGGGCGTGTGTGCCAGGCGCACTTCGATCCGGCCGCTGGGGCGGTCGGCGCCGCTCAGGCGCAGCAGCGCCTCGAGCAGGTCGGTTACGGTAACGATGCCCACCAGTTCGTCGCCGTCGAGTACGGGCAGGCAACCGATGCGGCGCATGCGCATCAGGCGAGCCGCTTCTTCCACCGGATCGAGCGGTGCGGCGGTGACGACGCGGCGCTGCATGACCGAGGCGACCCGGGCATCCGGTGGAAACGGATGGGGGTGCAGCGCACTGGTGGCCAGGCGCAGATCCCGGTCGGTGACGATGCCCACCAGACGCCCTTCGTCGACGACGGGCAGGTGGCGGATGGCATGCTCCTGCATCAGCCGATAGGCGGCCGCGAGCGTGGCGTCCGGTGCGATGGTCTGCACCGGACGCTGCATGACGTCCTGCACCAGCATAACTCGTTCAGGCAAAAGCAGAAGGCCGGCACCCAAGCTTACGACCTGCGACGCGGAAGCGCAAGCCTGAATCCTGAAAGTCGGCACGACGTAGGACGCTCGAAACGCTAAGCACGGCGGAGCGCTATGCAGCACGGACGGCTGCTTTTCTGGGGACTCTGGATCGGCTTGCTGGCGCTGGTGGCCGGACGCGTGCCGACTTCGGAAGCGCGGCGTGGGCCGGGCCCGGATACGCTGCAGGTAGCGCTTTATGTGGCGGAAGGTCGGGCCAGCTACTATGGGACGCGATGGGCCGGGCAGCGAACGGCCAGCGGCGAGGCGTTCGATCCCGAGGCGCTGACGGCCGCGCATCCCACGTTGCCTTTTGGCGCACGCGTGCGCGTGACCAATCTCCGAAATGGCCGCTCTGTGGTGGTGCGCATCAACGATCGGGGACCGCACGTCCCGGGTCGGATTATTGACGTGTCGTATGCCGCCGCCCGTGCCCTGGGGATGGTGCGCAGTGGGACGGTGCCCGTGCGGATCGAGTGGTTGCCGGAGACGGCCGTGGATTAATTCGCTCCCGGGGTGCGGATGACGAGGCGGTCCGGGAGGTCGTTGCGCTGAGGGGCCGGGTTGAGCAGCGGACCGGTCAGCGGCGTGTCGAGCGCGGTCACGAACGGCGCCAGTGTCGAGAACAGAAAGTCCTGCTGAAACTCGAAAAAGTCGTCGTCGAAGCCGGCCCGGTCGCCTTCGTGCCCGACGATGTCCAGAAAGAGCAGGCGCGGCCAGTCGGGAAAGCGCTCCTGCGCTTCGCGCAGCAGCCGGAAGAGCGCCTGCGCGGCGTCTTCGAACGAGTCGTCGGGGCCCACCACGTGGTAGATGGACACCGTGTTGTCGAAATTCATCCAGATGCCCGGCTTTTTCGGCCGGTTGTAGGCGGGCACGAACGCAGGACCTTCCATGGCCGGCGGTGCGGTTTTTTGAGTCGTTGCGCTACCGAACGCCGGCCCCGGCCGCGGGATTCGCCTTGCCCGGCTTTTAATCAAAAAGGCCGGACGCCCCGGAGGGACATCCGGCCGGCTGCCGGGTCAGGCGTGCGGCCCTCAGGCCGGCACGCTCAGGCGATTCAGGACTTCGACGAGCGCGCGGCCCACTCCTTCGGCCGAGGCCGGGTTCTGGCCCGTCACAATCCGATCGTCCACCTCCACGTGAGCGGCGAAGTTCTTCACCGACACATGGATGGCGCCCAGCTCCTTCAGGCGCGTCTCCAGCAGGAAGGGCACGATCTTGTCCAGCTGGACGGCCTGCTCCTCTTCGTTCGTGAACGAGTTGATCCGGCGCCCTTCGACGAGCGGCCGCCCGTTGGAGAGCTTGATCGGGATCAGGCCGGACGGCCCATGGCACACGGCGCCGATGGCGCCACCCCGTTCGTAGATGCTGGCCGCGATGCGGGCGATCGCCTCGCTTTCGGGAAAGTCCCACATCGTGCCGTGTCCGCCCGCGTAGAAGATCGCCACGTAACGGGACGGATCGACCTGCTCGGGCGCCAGCGTCTCATCCAGCCGCTTGCCGTGCGTTTCCCAGAAGGCCTTGTTGATCGGGTCGTCCAGCTTGTAGCTCTTCGGGTCCATGGGGGCCTTGCCGCCCTTCGGGCTGACGAAGTCGATCTCGTAGCCGGCCTCGTGCAGCACGTGGAACGGGTGGGCCACCTCCGACAGATAATAGCCCGTCTTCTGCCCTGTGTTACCCAGTTCGCTATGATTCGTGACGACGAACAGAACGCGTCCCATAATTGCCTCCCGTTTTATTTGTTCAACCATGCATGGTACATCAATGGGAGAGGCGGACACAGGTTCGGACGGGTTTTTGACGAACCTGCAACAGATCGGTCTGAACAAAAAAACGCCCGGCCTGTGCAGACCGGGCGTTTATCGTCACGCGTTGATGGCGTGTTCAGAACAGTTCGGACGACCGCGAGAGGCGTTCGACGTTCATCGCGCTGAGCCCCTTGGGGGTGCGCTCGACTTCGTAGGAAACCTCTTCGCCTTCGCGAAGCCCTTCGTCCCAGCCAAGACCGGGCACGTTGTTGCGGTGGACGAATACGTCCTTGCTGCCGTCATTGGGTTCGATAAAGCCGTAGCCTTTGTCGATGTTGAACCACTTGACGCGTCCTCGTTGAGCCATGATACCTTTGGTGTTGTGTCGCCTCGCGCAGCGCAAACCGAAACCCGCAGTACCCTGTGAAGAGCAACCCGGAAGCGGCCAGACCGCAGGAGGTGACGTCGTGTAAAGTAACGTTAACGATAGCCTCAACGGATGGCCGGAGCGGGGGTTCCGGGATGGGCAAAAAAAAATTGCGGGCGTGAGCGACAGGGATTTCCCCGGCCAGCGCATTGCAGGAAAATTTCAGGCGTTGGATATTGTCGGCATCACACGAGCAAAATCCAGAGGCCATGCAGCGCATAGCCATTTTTATCCTGACAGGATGGCTGGTAGCCGTGGCGGCCGAGGCGCAGTCTCGGCGGCCGCCGATCGATACCACGGTGGTCACGCGCCACACGGTCACCGTGAAGGGCCAGCGCATACCCTATCGGGCCGAGGCCGGTATGCAGCCGGTCTGGGACGAATGGGGGCGGCCGATTGCCACAATGTTCTACGTGTACTACGAGCGTGAGGACGTGCAGGACCGCGCCCGAAGGCCTCTGATCTTCTCGTTCAACGGCGGGCCTGGCTCGGCTTCGGTCTGGATGCACATCGGCTACACCGGCCCGCGCCGCGTGCGTATCGACCCGGAGGGTTTCCCGATTCAGCCTTACGGCATTGAGGAAAACCCGTATTCCATTCTGGACGTGGCCGACATCGTCTACGTGGACCCCGTCAACACAGGCTTTTCCCGCATTCTGAGCGACACGGTAGATCGGCGACAGTTCTTTGGAGTGAACGAAGACGTCGCCTACTTGGCCGACTGGATCGCGGCCTGGGTGAGCCGACATAATCGCTGGCGCTCCCCCAAATTCCTGATCGGCGAAAGCTATGGCACGACGCGCGTGGCGGGGCTGGCCGGCGCGTTGCAGGAGCGCCACTGGATGTATCTGAACGGCGTCATCTTGGTCTCGCCCACCGGTCTGGGCATCGAGCGGGATGGACCGGTGGGCCAGGCGTTGCTCTTGCCCTACTACGCCGCAGCCGCCTGGTACCACCGGAAGCTGGCGCCCGAGTTGCAACAGCGGGATCTGGAGGCGCTGCTGCCCGAGGTGGAGGCGTTCACCGTGGAGGAATACCTGCCCACGCTGGTGCGGGGCGGCTTTCTGGAGCCGGAACGCCGTCGCGAGATCGCCCGTCGCGTGGCCACCTATGCGGGCCTCTCCGAAGAAGTGGTGCTTCAGTACAACCTGGCCGTACCGCGCAACGTCTTCTGGAAAGAGTTGCTGCGCGATGAAGGGTTCACCATCGGCCGGCTGGACTCGCGCTACCGGGGCATCGACCGCCAGGCCGGCGGCGAACGCTTCGACCACGATCCGGCGCTCAGCGCCTGGAATCACGCCTTCACGCCGGCCATCAACTACTACCTGCGCGAGGTGCTGGGCTTCCGCACCGACCTGGAATACTGGATCTTCGGGCCCGTGCGTCCCTGGAATCGGGAAGGCGACGAGACCGGCGAACAGCTCCGGCGCGCCATGGCACAGAACCCTTATCTGCACGTGCTGGTGCAGGCCGGCTACTTCGACGGGGGGACCGACTACTTTTCGGCCAGGTACACGCTCTGGCAACTCGATCCGAGCGGCAAGCTGCGCGACCGGCTTTTCTTCAAGGGCTATCGCAGCGGTCACATGATGTACCTGCGCGACGAAGATCTGGCCACGGCCAACGACGACCTGCGCGTGTTCATCCAGAAAGCCCTGGAAGCCGCCCGGATGCCGGCACGCTACTGATTCGCAACCAATTCGAAGCAAACGATGCGATTCCGAACCGTCTGGTTATCCGTCCTGCTGCTCGGTCTGATCCCGACGCTTCGGGCGCAGGACCGGGCCGCCTGCCAGGTGCCGCTGCCATCGGCCGAGCGCATCGAAGCGGTGCGCGTCTACATCCGCCAGAGCTGGGACGCGCTGACGCGCTCGCACCGTGACCTGCTGGCGGCCGTGCAGGATCCCAAGATCGAACACGAACCCGGAACGCCCTGGCCGCTCTACATCGCCGCCACGGAAGACTCGGCGGCGGTGTGGCATCGGCTTCAGCAGGAATTGCCCGACTCGGTGCTGCAGCAGATCGTGCTGCGTGTGCTGCCCGAGGATCCGGTGGCCCATCTGGATGAAATCCACCCACACGGGTTGCTCTACCTGCCGGAACCCTACGTGGTGCCGGGCGGCCGCTTCAACGAGATGTACGGGTGGGACAGCTACTTCATCGTCGTGGGGCTGCTGCGCGACGGGCGCATCGACCTGGCGAAGGCCATGGCCGACAATCATCTCTACCAAGTACGCCACTACGGCAAGGTGCTCAACGCCAACCGCACCTACTACCTGACGCGCTCGCAGCCGCCGTTCCTGAGCGCCATGGTGCTGGCCGTTTACGAACACACGCAGGATCGCGACTGGCTGGCCGCGGCCGCCCCGCTCATCGAGCGCTACTACGCCTACTGGACCACACCGCCCCATCTGGCCGGCGAGACGGGACTTTCGCGCTACTACGATCTGGGCGAGGGACCGGCGCCCGAGGTGGTGTCCGGCGAGCGCGACGCGCAGGGGCGCACGCACTACGACCGCGTTCGCGAATACTACCGTACACATGAGGTGACGGCCTACGACGAATCGCTCTATTACGTGGCCGAGGCCGATTCGCTGACGCCGCTTTTCTACAAGGGCGACTGCTCGATGCGCGAGTCGGGCTTCGATCCGTCCAACCGCTTCGGCCCGTTCAGTGTGGACATCATCCACTATGCCCCGGTGGGCTTGAATGCCCTGCTGTACCGGATGGAGACGGACCTGGCCCGCATTCACGAAATCCTGGGCGATACGACGGCCGCCGCCGCATGGCGTGCCCGGGCCGAGGCGCGGCGCGAGCGGGTCGATCGCTACCTGTGGGATCCCGAGCGTGGCCTGTACTTCGACTACAACTTCCGGACGGGTCGTCGCAGCGACTACGTGTTCGCCACCACGTTCTATCCGCTCTGGGTGGGGATGGCTTCGCCCGAGCAGGCGGCCCGCGTGGCGGCCAACCTGTATTTGCTGGAGGCGCCCGGCGGCCTGCTCACCAGCACACACATCAGCGGGAGCCAGTGGGATGCGCCCTACGGCTGGGCCCCGCTCTACCTGATTGCCGTCGAAGGCCTCCGTCGCTATGGCTACGACGAGGCGGCCGACCGGCTCACGGCCAAGTTCGTTTCGATGATCGTGGAAGACTTCGAGCGAACCGGCGTGATTCTGGAGAAGTACGACGTGGTGCAGCGCCGCTCCGATGTGGCGTTGCGCTACGGCTATACGTCGAACGAGATCGGCTTCGGCTGGACGAACGCCGTCTTCGCCGAACTGCTGGCCCAGATGGATTGACGCAATGAACCGCCGGGCGCACTGGGAACGCATTTACGCGACGCAGCCTGTCGAACGGGTGGGCTGGTACCGGCCACACCTCGACACATCGCTGACCTGGATTCAGGAGCTGAACCTGCCCCGCAGGGCCCGCATTCTGGACGTGGGGGGCGGGGCTTCGACACTGGTGGACGACCTGCTGACGCTGGGCTTCGAGGACATCACCGTGCTGGATCTCTCGGCCACGGCGCTGGCACACGCCCGGGCGCGTCTGGGACTTCGCGCCGATCAGGTTACCTGGATGGAAGCCGATATCACCGAAGCGGCGCTCCCGGAAGCCACCTACGACCTGTGGCACGACCGGGCCGTGTTTCATTTTCTGACGGAGCCGGAAGACCGTGCCCACTACCTCGAACGACTTCGGCGGGCGCTCCGCCCCGGTGGATTTCTGATCCTGGCGACGTTCTCGCCCGAGGCGCCACCCACGTGCAGCGGCCTGCCGGTAGTACGCTACGATCTGGAAACGCTGGTGCGCACGGTAGGACCGGGATTCCACCTGGTGCACCACGGCCGGGAGCATCACGTCACGCCCGGTGGCGTCGCCCAGCCGTACCTGTACACCTGTTTTCAGCGCAACGAGGAAGAAAAGCCATGACGCGCGCGTTGCCTGCTACCATGCGGGCCATGGTGCTGGAGGCCCCCGGACGTCCGCTCGTGCTTCGCGAACTGCCCGTGCCCGAACCCGGACCGGGCGAAGTGCTGCTTCGGGTGGAGGCGTGCGGCGTGTGCCGCACCGATCTGCATATCGTGGACGGCGAGCTGCCCGCGCCTAAACTGCCGCTGATTCCAGGGCATCAGATCGTGGGACGGGTGGTGCGATCGGGTGAAGGGGTGACCCGCTTTCGGGAGGGCGACCGCGTGGGCGTGCCCTGGCTGGCCGAGACGTGCGGAACGTGCCGCTATTGCCGTCGGGGCCAGGAAAACCTGTGCCCGAACGCCCGCTTCACCGGCTACACGCGCGACGGGGGCTTTGCCGAATTCACCACGGCCCTGGCCGACTACTGTTATCCGCTCCCGGATGATGTGTATGACGCGCCTCACGCGGCACCGCTGCTGTGCGCCGGGTTGATCGGCTACCGCACCTACCGGCTGGCCGGGCCGCATGTCGAGCGCCTGGGCCTGTACGGCTTTGGTGCGGCCGCGCATCTGATCATCCAGGTGGCCGTGGCCCGCGGCCAGCAGGTTTACGCCTTCACCCGGCCCGGCGACACGGCCGCGCAGGCGTTCGCCCGGAAGCTGGGGGCCGTCTGGGCCGGTGCTTCGACGGAGCGTCCGCCGGAGCCGCTTGATGCCGCCCTGATTTTCGCGCCGGTAGGGGCGCTGGTGGTCGAGGCGCTCCGGTCGGTAGATAAGGGGGGGGTAGTGGTGTGCGGCGGCATCCACATGAGCGACATCCCGTCGTTCCCTTACCGACTGCTCTGGGAGGAACGCGTCATCCGCTCGGTGGCCAACCTGACGCGTCAGGACGGCGAGGAATTCCTGAAGCTGGCGCCCACCATTCCCGTACGTACCGAGGTGACGTGTTTTCCGCTGGAAGAGGCCAACGAGGCGCTTCGGCGACTCCGCGAAGGCCAGCTCCAGGGCGCCGCCGTGCTGGTGATGCGATAGGGGTCAGGCGGGACGGCCTGCAACCTTGCGATAAAGCCAGAGCAAAATCAACGCGCCGATTACGGCCAGAATCAGACTACCCAGGTCAAAATCGACGGCCCGCCCTTCTCCGATACCCAGCAGCCCGGCCAGGAAGCCGCCGATCAGGGCCCCGACAATGCCAATGAGAATGGTTACGATGATGCCGCCCGGGTCTTTGCCCGGCATGATCCATTTCGCCAGCGCGCCCGCCAGCAATCCCATCACAATCCAGGATAAAATGCCCATCGGAATTTCGATGTGAAGGTGGAACCTGCTTTAGATTAGCCGGAAAGGCTGGGAAGCAGGTAGCAGCATTGGATTTTTCGACAATTAATTCTGGCGCAGCTTCAGAAGATGGCTTACCAGATCTGGCTCAAAGCCTGCAGGAGCAGGCGGCCGGCGATGAAGAGGGCCAGTATGGCGAAGATGCGGCGGAGCCAGACGGTACGGAGGCGGTGGGCGGTCTGTACGCCGAAGCGGGCGCTGACGGTAGCGGGCACGGCCAGCAGCAGCCCGTGCAACACGTCCACATGGCCCAGCGTGGGCATGCCGGGCGAGGCGGCGGGCGACGAGAGCGCGTAGCTCAGGATCCCCACCAGCGAGATCAGCACGATCGTGGCGCTGGAGGTCCCGACCGCCCGGTGCATGGGGAGGCCCAGCAGCCGATGATAGAGGGGCACGAGGATGATGCCGCCGCCCACGCCGGCCGCAGCGGCCACGGCGCCGGCCACCGTGCCGGCGCCCGCCAGCACCGGCCAGCGCAGGCGAAAGGTGGGCGTGGCGCCCGGATTATGCGCCTCACCGCGCAGCATGCGCAGCGCGACCGACAGCAGCACCAGCCCGAAAACCAGCCGGAAGGCCGTCCCGTTGTACCAGGGTTGGGTGGTGACGTAGCGCGTGGTGAGCGTGATGGCCAGCGCGCTGAACAGCCCGGCCCCGAGTGCTACGGCGGGCACGACGGCCTGGCGCCGGTACTGAAACCAGGCGCTGCTGAGCGAGGCCAGCAACGTGCAGAACAGACTGGTCCCCAGCGTCAGCGGCGTGACCACCGACGCCGGGACGCCGATGGCCTGGAAGTAAAAGAAAAGTACGGGGGCAAAGACAATTCCGCCGCCGACGCCGACCAGGCCCGCCAGGAAGCCGCCCAGCAGTCCGATGCCCAGCAGAAGCAGCAGGTAGGTCGGTTGCATCAGTTCGGCGACAGCAGGGCCGCGTAGGTCCGGGTGTCACGAAGCAGTTCGGCCGCCCGCTGCACGACCGGATCGTCGGCCAGCAGATAGCGCGTGCGTTGCTCCGGCGAGAGATAGCGGGCCAGCAGTTCCTGGCGGAGCTGGCGCCGGAGCGCATCGGCTTCGCGCTCGAAGGCCGCCTTTTTCGCGCGGGCCAGTGCGTCGCGGACGTTTTGCAGCGCCGCCAGTGCCTGCGTGTAGTCGGCCGCTTCCAGTTGCGTTTCCAGCGAGGCCAGCGTGTGTTCGGCGGCGATCTGATAGTCGAAGTTCCGGCTGTGCAGCCAGGCCCGGAATTCCTGCAGGATGCGATCGTCCACCCGGACGTCCGGCGTGGGCGGCTCTGGATGCCGGGCCACGTAGTGGTTGGCAAAGAAGAAGAAGGCGGCCTGGCGACGCAGTGCCGCTTCGAGCGGTCCGGGCTCCGGGGGGGCGACCACCACGTCGGGTTCGATGCCGTGGCCATCGCGCATGACGCGGCCGTTGCGCGTGTAGTAGGTGCGCCGCAGCGAGTCGGGCACGAGCTGGCCATGGCCGTCGTGTCGGCTGTAGTCGATGGCCTGGATGCTACGGCCACTGGGGGTATAGTAGGCGGCGGTGGTCAGCTTGAGCGCCGTGTTGTACGGAAGCGGACGGATGATCTGCACGAGCCCCTTGCCGTAGGTGTTCGTCCCGACGATCAGACCACGGTCCAGATCCTGGATGGCGCCGGCTACGATTTCACTGGCCGAAGCGCTGAACTCATTGACCAGCACCACCAGCGGCAGATCGGGATAGAGCGGCGCCGACTCGTTGCGATAGACCCGCGTGCGGTCCGGCGTGCGGCCCCGCGTCGAGACGATCGGCGCGCCCTGCGGCACGAACAGCCCGGCCACTTCGACGGCCGCCTCCAGCAGGCCGCCGGGGTTGTCCCGCAGGTCCAGCACCAGACCACGTAGCGGACCCGCCGCCTGAAGCTGTTCGATGGCCCGGCGCACCTCGTCGCCGGCGCCCAGCGCGAACCGTTCCAGCCGGATGTAGCCCAGTCCTTCCGTCGTGTCGTCGTTCAGAAAACCGACGTACGTGACGTTTTTGAGCTGGACCTCTTCGCGCGTCAGCACGAACTGGAGCGGCAGCGGCTCCCCTTCGCGCTCGACGGTCAGCGTGACCGTGGTGCCCGGCTGGCCGCGCAGCATCTGGCGCACCGTCTCCAGCGACAGGCCGTCGGTGGGCTGGCCGTCGATGTGCGTGATGATGTCGCCCGTGCGAATGCCCTGGCGATAACCCGCCGTTCCTTCGATGGGAGCCAGCACCGTGAGCCGGCCGTTGCGAATACCCACGTTCAGCCCGACGCCGCCGTAGCGACCGCGTGTCAGCAGTTCGATCTCACCCCGATCCGCCTCGTCGAAAAACGTGGTGTACGGGTCCAGTTCGGCCAGCATGGCATCGATTCCCTTGCGCATGAGGCGGCCGGGATCGATCGGATCGATGTAGTCGGTGACCAGCGTCTCGTAGAGTGCGCCGAAGATCCGGAAGTGCTTCTGCAGCGCAAAAAATGTGTCGCTACGAGGCGCAACAAACCCGATGCCCAGCCCCAGAAGCAGGACCAGCAGCAGGGGCGTCAGGTTGCGTTGCGGCGTCTTCATGGCGATTCAGGGTCCGTACAGGGCACGGCGCAGTTCTTCTTCCCGGCGCCGGGTTACGATCGTCGCTATATGTATCGACAATTCATAAAGTAACAAAAGCGGAACGGCGACAAGCACCTGCGAAATCGGATCGGGCGGGGTAAACAGGGCACCCAGTACCAGGGCGATGATCAGCGCGTAGCGGCGGCCCTTGCGAAGCATATCGCCCGTGATCAGGCCCATTTTAGCCAGGAAGTACACGATTACCGGCAACTCGAACAGCAGGCCCACTCCGAAGGCCCATATCGTGACCATGTTGAAGTACTTCGTGATGTCGAACTGGTTGACGATCTGCTCGGAGATCGTGTAGTTGGCGAAGAACTGCAGGGCCAGGGGGGTGATGACCAGGTAGCCGAACAGCACGCCCAGGATGAAAAAGCCCGTGGCGAAGGCGGCGGCGAAGCGCATGCCCTGCTTTTCGTGCGGATACAGGCCGGGCTCGATGAACTTCCAGATCTGATAGATGAGCACGGGCGAGCCGATGATGACGCCCACGAACAGAATGGTACCGATGTGGGCAAAGAACTGGCCGGTGATCGTGCGGTTGAGCAGTTCCAGCGGCTTGGCGTCCAGGTGAAACACCCGGTACATGAAAAAGTCGGGGCGAGTGGGTCCCAGCAGAATGTTGTCGATGATCCACTTGCTGAAGAAACTGCAGAGGATCGTCGAGGCCAGCACACCCGCCAGCCCTTTGATCAGCCGCCAGCGCAGCTCCTCCAGATGATCCAGAAAGGACATTTCGGCCATGTCGGCCTCCGGTGCAGCCCCCGCGGGCGCACCGTCACCCTGAGCAGGGGGCAGGGGAGAAGTAGTGGCTGGCGATGAACTACGCGATCCGAACAGTTTCATGGCTTACTCCAGCACAGCGCGCAGCGGACCTACAGCGAGTCCGATGCGCTTCGGGGTCCGTCCCGCAGATTCAGGTCCAGCAGCGAATCGACCCAGAGCCCTTCGGCCTCCAGGCGGCTCCGGCCACTGCTCCAGGTGAAGTTGAACAGCGTCAGCACGCCGCACACCTCGAAGCCGTCGTTCCGCAGCAACGCCACGGCCCGGGCCGCACTGCGGCCGCTGTTCAGGATGTCGTCCACCAGTACGACGGGCTCCTCGCGACTCAGCGGGCCTTCGACCAGCCGGTGGCGGCCGTAGGGCTTGCGTTGCTCCCGGATGAAGCCGCCCCGCAACTCCGGCGCACCGGGCGGAGGCGGCGCCGACAGGATGGCACAGACCAGCGCGTAAGCGCCGAAGCCGAAGCCGGCAACCTGGCGGACGCCCCGTGCGCGCACCCGTTCGGCCAGCACCCGGCCGACTTCCCGGAACGTGTCGCCTTCCAGCATCGGGATCCGGGTGTCCAGCAGCCATCCGATGGGCTGGCCGCGCGGATCGGTGATGGGCTCCTGCTCACGACGCACCAGCGCCCGCGCGTAGAGCCGGCGTCCGAGATCGACCAGGTCGGCATAGGCCGACGGGCTCAGGGTACGCTCTGCCATGGCCGTGATGGAATCGGGGCCCTGCCGGGCCCATCTCAAACCATTTGATCACGCTGAAAACCACAAACCGGCCGGCGCGTTCCGGCTCAGGCCACCACGAAGTCGTACAGCGGGAACTGGCGGCACAGGGCTTCCACTTCCTGACGAATGCGGCGTCGGAGCGCCTCGTCGCCGGGATGCGAGAGCACCTGGTCGATCCAGTCCACCACCTGGCGAAACTCTTCCTCCTTGAACCCGCGCGTGGTCATGGCCGGTGTGCCGATCCGGATGCCGCTGGTGACGAAGGGGCTCTTGTCGTCGTAGGGCACCATGTTTTTGTTCACCGTGATGCCCGCCTCGCCGAGCAGCGCTTCGGCTTCCCTGCCGGTCAGACCCTTGTTGCGCAGGTCGATCAGCACCAGGTGGTTGTCGGTGCCGCCGGAGACCAGGTTGTAGCCGCGCTCCAGAAAGGCTTCGGCCATGGCCCTGGCGTTGCGCACCACCTGCCGGGCGTATTCCTTGAACTCCGGCTTGAGCGCCTCGCCGAAGGCCACCGCCTTCGCCGCGATCACGTGCATGAGCGGGCCGCCCTGCGTGCCGGGGAAGACGGCCGAATCCAGCAGCTCGCTCATCTTCTTGAGGCGGCCGCTCTTGGACGCCGTGATGCCGAAGGGGTTGTCGAAGTCGCGACCGATCAGGATCATGCCGCCGCGCGGCCCGCGCAGCGTCTTGTGCGTGGTGGTGGTGACGATGTGCGCGTAGGGCATCGGATCGTTCAACACCCCTGCCGCAATCAGACCGGCCGTGTGCGCCATGTCCATCCACAGCAGGGCGCCCACCTCGTCGGCGATCTCCCGAAAAGCCTTGTAGTCGAAGTCGCGCGGGTAGGCGCTCGCACCGATCGAAATCAGCTTGGGCCGGACCTTGCGCGCTTTGTCGCGCACCTTGTCCATGTCGATGCGGCCGGCCAGTGGGCCATCTTTTTCCACCCCGTAGTATTCGGCATGGTAGAGGATGCCCGAGAAGTTGACCGGGCTTCCGTGCGTCAGGTGGCCGCCGTGCGCCAGGTCGAGTCCCAGAAACGTGTCGCCGGGCTTGAGCGTGGCCAGGTACACGGCCGCGTTGGCCTGCGCGCCCGAGTGCGGTTGCACGTTGACCCATTCGCAGCGAAACAGCTTGCGCGCCCGCTCGCGGGCCAGCTCCTCGACAATGTCCACGTACTCGCAGCCGCCGTAGTAACGCTTACCGGGCAGCCCTTCGGCGTACTTGTTCGTCAGCGGCGAACCCATCGCCTCCAGCACGGCCCGCGAGACGAAGTTTTCCGAAGCGATCAACTCCAGCCCGTTGTTCTGGCGCTCGACTTCCTTCTGGATGGCCTGAAAGACCTCCGGATCCTGAATTTCCAGTACCGACATGGTCTGCCTTGTTGATCGTACAGGGTGCCTTCCAGCAAAATACGAAAAAACACCGGGCCGGTTTGATAAGCGCTGTGCGAAAAGTTACGTCAGCGCACGGGCCGCTCGATCAGGAAGAACTGGCCGCCGATCCCCAGAAAGCGCCAGTAGTCCTTTTCGCCGTCGTCGCCGTCGGGATCGACCGTGTAGATGCTCCACAGGTAGTAGTTGTCACGCCGGGCAGCCTTTCGAGCCAGCACGGCGGCCAGATCGGCGCCCGCGTCGGCGAAAGCCCGGCCAACGGCCGAGCTGCCCAGCTCCTGTTGCAGGTGCTCGGCCGCCCGATTCCGCACGTATTCCTCAAACGCCCGGGGCTTCGGGTTGTACAGGTACAGCACCCCGGCCACCGTCAGCAGCAACACCAGTCCGATCCGCATAGCCGCCTCCTCAGGTTGGTGGTTTGAGTCGCGTCAGCGCATAGACCAGGATGTTCGTGCCCATGCGCAGGGCCGCTTCGCGCTTTTCCGGAGGATCGCCGTGCACCGAAGGCGCCTCCCAGCCGTCGCTGATGTTCGTTTCGTAGGTGTAGAAGACGACCAGTTGCCCGTTGTGGAACAGACCGAACCCCTGCGGCGGCTTGCCGTCGTGCTCGTGAATCTTGGGCAGGCCGTTGGGAAAGTCGAAGTGAATGTGGTAGATGGGGTGGCTGAAGGGTAGCTCGACAAATTCCTGCTCGGGAAAGACCTTCTTCATCTCGCGCCGGATGTACGGATCGAGTCCGTAGTCGTCGTCGATGTAGAGAAAGCCGCCGTTTTCCAGATAGCGACGGAGCCGTCGAGCCTCGTCGTCGGTGAGCACGATGTTGCCGTGACCGGTCAGAAACAGGAAGGGGTAGCTGAAGATGCGATCGCTGCTCAGTTCGACCACGTCGGCCTGCGGGGCCACGTCGATGTTCGTGTGCTCGCGCACGAAGCGCAGCAGGTTGGGCAACGGCGAGACGGCCTGATACCAGTCGCCGCCACCTCCGTACTTGACGGCTGCAATGCGGAACGTGTAGTCCTCCTGCGCCCGAAGGGGCAGCGCCAGACCGAATAGAATTCCCAGCAGCAACAGCGTGCGCTTCATGGCATCCGTAGGGTTTGCGCTCACGGCACGAACGCGACGGCACCGCCAAAGTTTGGGGCTGGACTTTTTGCGGCCGAACCGCGATCTTTGCAGAGTGAGTGCCTAACGCTCTGTTTTTAAAGCAAAAATAGCGCCACGATGCGAAAGCAAGCGGCTCTGCGGTTGCTCGGAGTACTGCTGGGTGGCCTGGCGTTGATTTTCGTACCGATGCATTCGGCCGGAGATCGAACGCCCCTGGTGGCCACGTTTTCCATTGTCGGCTACGATCCGGCCACGGGCGAACTGGGCGTGGCCGTGCAGTCGAAGTTTCCGAACGTGCGGCCGATCGTGCCGTGGGCGCGGGCGGGCGTCGGGGCCGTGGCCACGCAGAGCTACGCGGAGCTGGATTATGCGCTGAAGGGACTCGAGCTCATGGCGAACGGCGCCACGGCCGAGGAAGCGCTGCGCATCGTGCTCCGGCAGGACGAAGGGCGCCAGCTCCGACAGGTAGGGATCGTGGACGCGCACGGAAACGCGGCCAGCTGGACGGGCACCGAGTGCTTCCCGTGGGCCGGCGGCCGCGTCGGCCAGCGCACGGGCGAACCGGCCGCCGCCACGCCCGGCCACGTGGTAACGGGCTACGGCTACACGGCTCAGGGCAACATCCTGGTCTCGGAAGAAACCGTGGTGGCCATGGCGCGGGCCTTCGAGGAAACGCAGGGACCGCTGGCCGAACGCCTGCTGGCCGCGCTCAAGGCCGGCCAAGAAGCCGGTGGCGACCGACGTGGACAGCAAAGCGCCGCGCTGCTCGTCGTGCGCGAAGGGGCCGGCTACGACGGCCTCGACAACTACATGGACATCTCCGTCTACGACCACCCCCGGCCCATCGACGAGCTGATCCGGCTCTACGAACTGAACAAGCTGTACTTTACGCCCGGGCGGCCCGAAGACCTGATCCCCGTCACGCCGGAAATCGCCCGCGAATTGCAGCAGATCTGGAAGGACCGGGGCTTTTACGACGGTCCCATCAACGGCGTGGTCGATACCACCTTCCAGCGCATTCTGATTGATTTCATGGGATGGGAGAACTACGACATGCGCATTCCGGCCGTCGAGGCTGTGGACCTGACGGCGGGCGACACGCTCAAGATCGACCGCGTCATGCTGGAGCACATCCGTCAGGTGTATCGCGAGGGCCGCTGGGTGCCCCGTCGCCAGTAGGGCTTACCTGAGAAAGGCGAACAGAAGGGCGATGAGGGTGCCGATCTGACCGACCCAGAAGATGAACATCCACCGGATCAGGTCCGCCCGGACACCTGCAATGCGCTCGCCCATCTTTGCCATTTCTGACGTGATCCGATTGTCTACGGCCGCGATCTGCTGCTGGAGTTTGGCGACTTCTTCGGTGATGCGATTATCTACGGCTGCGATCTGTTGCTGGAGTTTAGCCACCTCTTCGGTGATGCGGTTGTCTACGGCTGCGATTTGCTGCTGAAGCTTGGCCACCTCTTCGGTGATGCGTTGATCCAACCGTTTTTCTGTCTCGGCCAGCAATACCTCCAGCCGAGCCACTTCTTCCGCAATTCGTTTATCCAGTCGGGCGCCCTCCTCGGTTACCCGCCGCTCAAAGCGTTCTTCCAGAATGCCCAGCAGGTTGTTGCGTTCGTGATGGGCCGCTTCGTTCAAAAGCGCAATGAGCGCCTCGACGCCGTCGTCGCCGAGTTTTTCGCGCAGAACTTTCGGTACGGTCAGAATCGCCATGCGTTCATGACGGCGTGGATTGTTTTCTCAAAAATTCGCGCTTTTCTTCGAAGGTTCCCGGTTTGCGGTGGACCGCTACAGCGAAAGCGCGCGCAGCGACTGCTGGAGGATTTCGGCCGAGCGGCGCAGGCCTTCCAGTTCGTCCGGGGCCAGCTCGGGGAGCACCCGGCCTTCGATACCCTGCAGGCCGATCACGCAGGGAATGCTCAGGCACACGTCCCGGATGCCGTACTCGCCATTGAGGCGCACGCTCACGGGCAGCACGCTTTTTTCGTCGTCCAGGATGGCCTCGACCAGGCGGGCGATGACCACACCGATGGCCGTGTTCGTGTACCCTTTGCGCTCGATGATGGCGTAGGCCGCGCGGCGGGCTTCCTCGAAAATCTGCTGCATGCGTTCCCGATCGAAGGGGCGTCCCAGCACGGTGCGATCCAGAATGCGCTGGCCGCCGATGGCCACCTGACTCCAGATGGCCACTTCCGAGTCGCCGTGCTCACCCAGAATGTAGGCATGGACCGAGCGCGGATCGACGCCATAGTACTGGCCCAGCAGCGCCCGGAAGCGGGCCGTGTCGAGCAGCGTGCCCGTTCCGATGATGTGCTCGGCGGGGCGCTGGCTGAGCTCCTGGGCTACGTAGGTGAGGATGTCCACCGGGTTGGTGGCCACGATCAGAATGGCATTCGGCGCATGGCGGTCCAGTTCACTGATGATTTCACGGAAGACCTCGGCGTTGCGGTTGAGCAGGGCCAGACGGCTTTCGCCGGGGCGCTGCGCCACCCCCGCGCTGATGATCACGATCTGCGCTTCCTGCAGATCGGCGTAAGTGCCCGCCCGCACGGTCATGCTGCCCACGAGTGACTGGCCGTGCATCAGGTCCATCGCCTCGCCTTCGGCGCGGCGGGCATCTTTGTCGATCAGGATCAGTTCGCTGGCCAGACCTTTGATGAACAGCGCATAGGCTGCGGCCACGCCGACGTGACCGGTACCGACGAGACTGACAACGCGACGTTGACGCATGGCACCAAGCAGGTTGTTTTCCGGGAATCGTGCGCTCTCAAGTTACGAGCGCTTATGCTTGGCAATTGAAACGCTCCGGTTGAAGAACCGCTACCGCAAACAAAACCCCCGGCCTCTGAGGAGACCGGGGGCATGCCGGCACGTCCGGGTGGCCGTCCCTATTGTACCTGCAGGTTGGTGCCGTAGACGGCGTTGATGGCTGCGGCAGCCTCCTGCGCCACCAGCCGGTGGGCGGCCGAGCTGGGATGTACACCGTCCAGGCTGAAATAGGGCCCGAACGGCTCGCTGCTGTTCACGTTCGGGAAGATCGGAATCTGGCCCTGGTTTTTGAGTTCGAGCAGTTTGACGTTCGGATCCAGGTAGGCCCAGCCCAGCCGGTCGGCCTGCTGCTGGATGAACGCATTGTACTGCTGGACGGTCTGGACGAGCGTAGCCGTCTCGTCGGGCGAAAGCAGCCGCGGGTCGTTCACACAGTCGAGCGTAACGGACTGGCCCTGCATGGCGGCGGCCAGCAGCTCGCCGAAGGCGTACGAGAAGGGCACCAGCGCGGTGGCGCCGGTGGTGGCGCAATTGTCGGCCACGTCGAACGTCGGCGGAAAGGCGCCGGCCTGCTCGGCCTGGGCATAGGCGATGCCCGGCGAGAAGTGTGGAATGACCGTCACGTTCGCCACGCCGATGAGCAGGCCGCCCTGCACGCCCATCGCCTGGAGTTCGTTCAACATCTGCGTGTAGCGCTGCTGGAAGGCATTGACCGGCGTGATGAGCGCCGGGTTGCCGGCGATGGCGGCCCCGAGTACGTCGTTGTTGCCGATCCAGACCGAGACGAAGGTCGGGTGTGCCTCGGCGGTAGCTTCGAGCTGGGTGCGGCCGCCCAGCAAGAGCAGCGTCAGCGTGTTGGCCGAGGTGCCCTCGCCCAGGTTGGTGAGGACGTCGATCACCTTGGCGCCGGGCACGGCCACGTTGTTGATGATGCGCGGCGGCGGCACCTGTCGGTAGGCGCAGAAGTCTTCGGGCAGGCCGCCCAGGCGCTCGCCCGTCAGGATGTTGACCAGCGGGGGCGGGCAGCCCGGATCCCGGAGCAGCGGCAGGTTGAAAGGCGTGCCCATCGCCCTGGCCAGCAATACCGGATAGGCCTGCTGCTGGAGCGTGGCGTTGATGCCGCCGGACTGATAGCCGGCCGTGATGCTGTTTCCGATGGCCACGTAGCGGGCGAACAGCGCGCCACCGGTGGGTTCGGGGGGCAGCAGTCCTTCGTCATGGCAGCCGAGGGCAAGCAGCAGCAGGCCGAGCAGCCCCCAGCGCAGCGGTCGAAGCGTCATATGCCAGCGATTGCGATTCATGGTGATGGCTTCCTGAATGGTCCGGGGTTAAAGCGAGACGCTGACGGTCACCGAAGCCACATGGGCGCCGATCTGGTAGAGGCCGCTGTTGAGCGCCGGCGTGGGCTCGGTGCCCGGCGCGGGATCGACGACGCGGCCGCGCCGGTCGTCCTGCCGGACGTACTGGTAGGCCAGGTCCAGCATGACGCCGCGACCCAGCCGCCAGCCCGTGCCCAGCGTGATCAGGTTGCGGTTGGCATCGGGCAGCAGCGGCGTGACGGTCTTCGACGGCGCGGCGCCCTGGGCATAGGTGTAGCCCAGCCGTACCTCCAGGATCGAGCTGGCCTGAAAGAGCAGGCCGGTCCGGAGCGTGTGGGTGTTCCGGTAGTCCTGAATCCGTACGATCGGATCGCTTCCGTCCGGTTCGATCACGAGGCGTTCGAATTCGCCCCAGCCCGTCCACTGGTAGTCGAACAGGAGCGTCAGCTCCGGCGTGGCCTGCCAGCTGAAGCCGGCGGCAAACTGGGCGGGCATGGTGAGTTCGGTTTCCGCGTCACGGTCGGCCAGTGGGCCCTGCGATCTAAAGAGGCCCAGGCTGGCCAGCACCACATCGAGCGGCGTACCGGCCGGGATCGTCTGGCCGCTTAGCTCGACCGTCGCCGGAATGATGAGGCCGGTTGAAAGCGGGCTGAAGCGGATCGTGCCCGTGTAGTTCAACGTGATGGCGCTCAGATAGCGGAGCCCGATCCGGAACTGATCGGTCACCTGAATGAGCATCCCGACGTGTCCACCGAGGCCGTATGCCTCGTCGCTTTCCATCTTCACGTTGGCGAAGGCCGTTCCCGCCGGAATGCCCAGCGCGGCAAAGGGCACGCCGGGCAGCGCTTCCTGTTGTGACAGATCGAGCTGCTGCCAGAGCGCGACGGTGCTGACGGCCAGCACGGGTCCGGCGCCTACCATGACCCGGTCGGAGAACCGATAGGCCAGCGTGGGCTGCAGGTAGGTGGTCTGCACGCGCGTCCGGTAGCTGACGAAGCTCCCTGCGAAGGTGCGCGGCCACCGGAGTTCCAGACCGTAGGGCATGTAGGCGCCGAAGCCCACGGCCAGACCCGGCGCGGCCTGCACGGCTGCGAACAGGTGTGGCACCAGCACCGGGTGTTCTTCCAGGCGCGTTTCTTGCTGCGTGTAGTCGTCCGTGAAACTGCCGCGGCTCAGATAGAGCGTGGCACCGGAAGCCACGGCCAGCCGGTTGACCAAGGCCAGCCCGGCCGGGTTGAGCGCCACGGCCGAACCGTCCGCGCACGGCTGGGCCACGCCGGTGCCGCCGCGCCCGAGCGTGCAGGTGCCCGGCGGATTCAACGAAAAGCCCTGTCCCAGCGCGGGCAAGCTCAGCAGCAAACTGCAAAGTCCGACGAGAAAACGCTTCCGAAGACGCGGAAGCACAGCCCCTGTTGCGATGCGCATGGTGCTTTCAGAGCAGGTGAACGTTTGTTTAGTGCTAACAATAAAAAATTCCTGCAAAGAATTCAAAGGGGAGATGGCAAACGGTGCAATTTTATCCCCCGTCGGTCGGGAGCCAAAAATCAACCGAGGCGTAGTGTGGCGTCTTTGAATACACGGACCATGCATCCCAACGGGCTCATGCGGATCGGTATCGTCTACGATCTGTTCGACGACTATCCCTGGGAGGTCGGCGAGCCGCCGGACGCCGACGCCGAAAACGAGCCGCCGGAGACGGTCGATGTGCTGGCGGCGGCCATCCGCAAACTGGGACACAGGCCCGTCCGGATCGGTACGGCTTACGATCTGCTGGTCGAACTACCGGATCTGCGGATCGACTGTGGCATCAGCATCGCCGAAGGGGCCCGTGGCCGCAACCGCGAAGCCTACGCGCCCATGCTGTTCGAAATGGCCGGGATCCCCTACATCGGCTCCGATCCGCTGACGCTCTCGCTCAGCCTCGACAAGGCCTGGACCAAAGATCTGGTCGCGGCCGCCGGGGTGCCCACGCCGCCGTACCGGACCTATGCCGGCCCCGAGGCCATCGATCCGCACGATCTGCCCGGGCCGTTTCCGTTGTTCGTGAAACCCCGGTACGAAGGCTCCTCGAAGGGGATCACGGCCGCCTCCAAGGTGCATTCGCTGGAGGCGCTGCGCGAGCAGGTGGCCCGGCTGACGGCGACCTACCGCCAGGAGGTGATTGTGGAGCCGTTCATCGAAGGGAGCGAGTTTACCGTGGCCGTCATCGGCAACAATCCGCCCGAACCGCTGCCGGTGCTGCAGCGGGCGGTGGAGGCCACCACGGGCATCGGGCTGCACGCGCTGGAGCATCGCGGCATGAAGCCGGCGGCCGCGCTCGAAGCGGCGCCCTACGTGCCGTTGACCGACGAGCTGGAGCGCTGCCTGCAACAACTGGCCGTGCGCGTCTACGAAAAGCTCCAGTGCCGCGACTTTGCCCGACTGGACTTCCGCGTCGATCGCGAGGGTAAGCCCTGGTTTCTGGAGATCAACCCGCTCCCGACGTTTGCGCCGGACGGAACGTTTGCCATCCTTGCGGAATTGATGCAGCGGCCCTACGTGGACTTTCTGGCCGAGATCCTGCAACGCGGGCTCCGGCGTCTGGGCCTGGCCTGAAGACACGGCATCGAAACTGCGGGGACGATCACGTATGGCCTGTCCTCCTTTTGATTCCTCCCACCCCGAGTGGCGCGACTGGCGGTGGCAGATGCGCCATCGCATCCATACGGCCGAGGAACTGTCCCGTTGGATCCATCTCACCGACGAAGAGCGCCGGGCGATCGAAGCCACACGCGGCGTCTTTCGCTGGAACATCACGCCTTACTATGCCAGCCTGATGGATCCGGAGGATCCGAACTGTCCCGTCCGGCGCCAGGTGGTGCCCCGCCTGGAGGAGCTGGCGCCGGACCTGATCGGCGTGATGGATCCGCTCGAAGAGGTGGCCCACTCGCCCGTCAAGAACCTGATCCACAACTACCGGGACCGGGTGGCCTTCTGCGTCACCAGCGAATGCGCCATCTACTGCCGCTACTGCCTGCGCAAGCGCATGGTGGGCGATGCCACCTTCATGATGCGGAAGGCGGAGCTGCAGGCGGCCATCGACTACATTGCGGCGCATCCGGAAATCCGGGACGTGTTGCTGACGGGGGGCGATCCGCTGACGCTGAGCGAGACGCACCTGGCCTGGATTCTGGATCGGCTCCGGGCGATTCCCCACGTCGAGATCATCCGCATCGGCACCCGGATGCCGGTCAAGCTGCCCTATCGGATTACGCCCGAGCTGTGTCGCCTGCTGGAACGCTATCATCCGCTGTGGATCAACACGCATTTCAACCATCCGAAAGAACTGACGCCCGATGCCGCCGAGGCGATCGATCGCCTGCTACGCGCCGGGATTCCGGTGGGCAATCAGACCGTGCTGCTGCGCGGGATCAACGACGACGTCGCCACGATGAAGGCGCTCTGCGAGGGGCTGGTCCGCATGCGGGTGCGGCCTTACTACCTCTACCAGGCGCAGCTCATCGGCGGCACCGCCCACTTCCGCACGCCCATCGAAAAGGGCATGGCCATCATGCGGGCGCTGCAGGGACGCACGACGGGCTTTGCCATCCCGAAGTACGTGCTCGACACCCCTTACGGCAAGGTGCCGCTCGACGGTTCGTACGTGCGCGGACGGGCCGGCGACTACGTAATCGTCGAAACGCCGCGCGGGGTGCTCTGGGCCGAACCCAACCCGATTCCGCCGAACGAAGCGCTGCCGTTTCGTCTGCCCGAAATCCCCTGGCCGGATGCAGTCGATACGATCGACGTGGAGCAGCCGCTGCATACCGGGGCACATTGACCGTGGGGATTGGTAGAAATAAATTGCATAATTTGTAGCGACTGTTGTATTTTCCTTTATGTCGCCTTCAGAAGGGCGTGTAACGATGATTCGGGCAATGCTCTGGCTGCTTTCCATTGTCGAATTGCTGCTGGGATTTACGCTGTCCCAGCCGTGGCTCTACGTGGCCGGAGCGGCCCTGCTGCTGGTGTTGCTGGCGATTGCGCTGGTGGGCTGGCTGCGTCGCCGTCGTCGGAAACGCCCACCGGTGGTCATCCCGCCACCCCCTTCTTCGCCTGAAGAGGAACTGCAATCGCTGGGTATTCTGGAGATTCGTCCGCGGCCGCGAACCCGTCCCTCTGAAACACCCGCTGCCCCGACGACCTCGGAAGCCGCCGTTTCAGCGTCGGCCGAATCCGAGGCGGGGGTTTCTGAACCCCCGGAAACTGCGGCAAAGGCGCCGTCGGCGGAGGCGGCATCGCAATCCGAGCAGTCGGAGCCGCCGGTTTCCGAAGAGGTGCGCGATCCGGTGCTGACGCCCTGTCTGGACGCATTGCGGGCGGCTCTGGAGGCGCAGACCGTGGCGCTGCTGGTGCAGGAGGACGTCTCGCTCGAATACCGGGTGCTGGGAATCAGCAGCGAGATGGGCGGGGTGCCGCCCAGCTGGACATTCACGGCACCGGTGCCGCTGCTGGCGCCCAGCATGGTGGACCGGCCCGTCACGGTGCGCGAGGTTACCGGCGAGCTGTACGAAGCGCTCGGCTACTACACCAAGACACCGCCACGTGTGGCGGAGGTGGCGCTTTCGCCCATTCCCTTCACGCGGGAAGGCGCACTCTACTTCTTGGTGGCCGATGCGCCGGAGCCGGGACGGTTCGATCGGCTTTCGGCCTCGACGCTCCTGCTGGAGTTCGGGCGCCTGCTGGCTACCATCCTGGAACTCCAGCAGCCGCGCAAGGCGGCCAAAGCGCGGGCCTACCGTCCGCGCCGCGAGATCATTGCCGAGGAGATGAGCTGGGCGCGGAGTCGGGGCGAGCCGCTGGCGCTGGCCCTGGTGCACCTGAACCGGGCCGATGCGATTGCCGCCGAGGGACCGGTCGCGCTGGCGGCCGCCGAGCAGGCCCTGAAGGCGGCCATTCAGGAGAGCGCCCCGGACCAGCGTGTGGAACGGTTCGGCGAACTGACCTACGGCGTGTTTTACCGGGCGCCGGTGCCCGAGGTCGAGGCCTGGGCGGCCCGACTGCAGGCGCAGCTGGCCGAGGCCGGCGGCTGGCTCGAAGGTGGCGTGAGCATCGGCGTGGCCGTGCTGCAGGAGCGCCACCAGAGCCCCGAGCAGTTCCGGGCCGACGCCACCGAAGCGCTCCGCGAAGCCTACGAGACGGGCACCTGTACCATTCTGGAGTAGCGCATCATGGCGGATTCCGGTGTGTGGCTTTCCGGTTCGCCCTGGGGCAAGCCTGATCCGACAGAAAAACATCCATGTTCGGTCTGAAGTGGTCGGCCCGGCATTCGTCCGCCCTGCTGGCGAAACACCCCCCGCGTGAAAGCTTCTGGCGTCGCCTTTCGCCTCCGCAGTTGTTCGTCGGATCGTTTCTGCTGCTGATCCTGCTGGGCACGCTGGGTCTCAAAACGCTGCCTGGCCTCTATACCGGTGCGCCACTTTCGTGGCTGGATGCCCTGTTCACGGCTACCAGTGCTGTCTGCGTGACGGGGCTGATCGTGGTCGATACGGCCACGTACTTCACGGTCTGGGGCCAGGCCTTCATCCTGCTGCTTATTCAGCTCGGCGGGCTGGGCATCATCACGTTCACTACGGTGCTCATCGTGGCGCTGGGGCGGCGGCTGTCGCTGCGCCAGCAGGCGCTGGCCGCCAGTGCCGTCGAGGCCGCGCCGCACGTCGATTACCGGCAACTGGCCCGCGACGTGGTGCGCTTCACGTTTCTGATCGAAGCAGCGGGTGCGCTGCTGCTCTACCTGGGTTTCCTGCCCGAGCTGGGCTGGCGTGGCGCCTTCTGGCCGGCGGTTTTTCATGCGATCAGCGCGTTCTGCAACGCGGGCTTTTCGACGTTTTCCGATTCGCTCGTCGGCTTTCGTACGAATCCCGTCGTGCTGGTGGTCGTCATGGTGCTGATCGTGGTCGGGGGGGTGGGCTTTCTGACGCTCGAAGAGCTGTACCTGTGGCGGCGGTCGATCCGGGAGTGGCGGCGCTTCCGGCTGTCGCTGCACTCGCGCCTTGTGCTGACCACGACGGCCCTGCTGCTCGGCGTGGGGTGGGTGTTTTTCGTGTTCTTCGAGTGGAAGGCCACGCTGGCCGCGTTGCCCCTGCCGGCGAAACTGCTCAACGGTCTGTTCATGAGCGTGACGGCACGCACGGCCGGCTTCAACACGATCGACTATGGCGCGGCCACCGAGCAGACCAGTTTTCTGACCATTCTGCTGATGTTCGTAGGGGGCTCGCCGGGTTCGACGGCCGGTGGCATCAAGACGACCACGATTGCGCTGCTCGTGCTGCTGGCCATCTCCAGACTTCGGGGACAGGAGATCCCGAGCTGCTGGAGCCGCTCGGTGCCGCACGAGGTCGTGCAGCGGGCGGTCGGGCTGTTCGTGGTGGCCGTGGCCGTGCTCATGCTGGGCAGCTTCGTGCTGACGGCCACCGAGATCGAACACGGCGTGACGGCGCCGGGTGGCTTTCTGAAATACCTGTTCGAAGCCTACAGCGCCTTCGGAACGGTGGGGCTTTCCATGGGCGTGACGCCGTCGCTTTCGACGGCCGGGCGCTGGATCATCATCCTGCTGATGTTCATCGGGCGGGTGGGACCGCTGACGTTCGCCGCGGCGTTGACGATCCGGCGGCACCGCACGCCTCAGTTTCGGTACGCTTACGAAGACGTGGTGGTCGGATGAAACGCTTTGTCGTCATCGGACTCGGCAACTTCGGCGCCAGTGTGGCCGAGGCGCTCTACGCCGAGGGAAACGAGGTGCTGGCCATCGATCTGGACGAGCGGGCGGTCGATCGCATCGCCCCGCATGTGACGCGGGCGGTGGTCTGCGACGGCCGCGATCTGGAGACGCTCGAGCGGCTGGGCGTTCGTGAAGTGGACGTGGGCATTATCTCGACGGGCGACGACATCACGGCCAGCGTGCTCTCGACGCTCGTGCTGCGCGATCTGGGCGTCGGGGAGATCTACGTGAAGGTGATCTCGCGTGACCACGCCCGCGTGATGAACCGTCTGGGCGTGACCGAGACGATCTTTCCGGAGCGCGAGTCGGCGCTGAACCTGGCCAGCCGCCTTTCCGGCCGGGCACTGCTCAACTACTTCCGTATCGGAACGGGCTTCGGCATTCAGGAGATGGCTGTGCCCGACGAATGGGAGGGCAAGACGCTGCGCCAGCTCGAACTGCGCCAGCGCTACGGGTTGTCGGTCGTGGCCGTGCGCGATGTGCTCAGCGATCAGATTCACATTCCACCGGATCCCGACGTGCCGCTGCGCGACACCGACACGCTCTTCGTGGCCGGCAAGGAAGAAGACCTGGAGCGGGTGGCCCGCCTGAAATGAACACCTGCGCGATGGTCCGTCGCCTCAGCGTCTGTCTGCTGCTCGGCCTGCTGGCCGGAACGGTGCGGGCGCAATGCTTCGAGCTGCTGGGCGGCGGACCGGGCGGGCACACCTGGCGCCAGCTCGAAAGCGCGCATTTCCGCATCGTCTATCCGGCCCCGCTGGACTCGGTAGCCCTGCGGGTGGCCGCCATTGCCGAGGCGAGCCATGCGGCACTGGCGGCCTGGTTCGGGTTCGCGCTGCAGGGCAAGCCCCGGCTGTACCTTTCCGACGCCGACGACATCGCCAACGGCCTAGCCGTACCGCTGGGCGCGGGCTACAGTTGCATCTGGGTCTACGGGCACGACGTGGACGCCTGGACGGGCACCACGCCCTGGCTCGAGCGGGTGGTGCCGCACGAGCTGGCCCATCTGTTTCACTACCAGGCCGTGCGCACCCGACCCGCGTGGCTGAACCTGCTGCTCGGCCGGCCGCTGCCGCGCTTCTGGACCGAGGGACTGGCTCAGTACACGACGGAAACCTGGAACGCGCAGCGGGGCGAGCGCTGGCTGCGCACGGCCGTGCTGGACGACGCGCTCTCGTACGAGGACGGGCGCTCTCGCTGGAACGGTCGCCTGATGTACGCTGTGGGGCATGCCCAGACGCGCTGGCTGGCCTGGCAACAGGGCGACTCGACGCTGCGCCGCATCCTGACGCACCGCTCCCGACGGCTCGGCCTGCGGTCCGTCCACGATTTTTACACGGCGTTTCGCGAGGCCACGGGCACTTCGTACCGGACGTTCTACGAACGCTGGCGGCGGCACGTGAACGTGCTCTACAACACAATGGCCGGCCGGATGGAAACGCCCGATTCGCTCCGGGGCGATACGCTGGCGGTGCCCGTCGCCTACGTGGACGATCTGGCCCTGAGCCCCGACACGACGCGCTGGGCCGTGCTGGGCTTGCCGTCTATGGAACGCCCCGTGCGCACGCTCTACGTGGGGCGTCCGGGGCACTGGCGGGCCGTGGCCGAGGGCGACATTCGCCCACCCGTCGCCTGGAGTCCGGACGGCCGCTGGCTTGCCTTTGCCCGGCGGGAGCGGCGTCCGGGCGGCGGGCTCGTGTATGACCTGTGGCTGGTGTCGGCCGACGGACGCACGCACCGACGGTTTACCCGGGGCGCACGGGCCTTCGCGCCGACGTTCGCGCCGGATGGCCGGCACCTGGCCTTTGTGTCGGTCGCCGGCGGCACCGCGCACCTGCAGGTGCTGGACCTGGAGGCGGGGACGATTCGGTTGATGAAAGCCTTCCCGGCTGCGGTGCGCATCGGCACGGTGCGGTGGCACCCTGACGGCCGGGCGCTCGTCTTCGATCGTCTGGTCGAGGGCGCACGGCGCGACCTGGTGTTGTGGGCGCCCGACACCGACAGCCTGATCGTGCTGACCGAGGGCCGGCACGACGACCGGGGGCCGGTCTGGAGCCCCGACGGGCGTCGGCTGGCCTTCACGTCGCTCCGGGACGGGGTGCCGAACGTGTTCGTGCTCGACATGGCTTCGGGTCGGGTGGCGCGCGTCACGCGGCTGGTGACCGGGGCGCGTGTGCTCGACTGGCTACCGCCTTCGTCCGGCTTTCCGGAGGGACGGCTGGCCGTGGCCGTCACGCTGTCGAAGTACGGCGAGGCGGTGCGCCTGGTGGACGCCCGACGGCGGGCGGCGGCGCAATCCGTCGACGTGCCCGAGCCCTACCGGGCGTGGATGGTGCACGTAGCCCCTTCGCGCCGGATGCTCGACACGCTGGCGGTGCGTCCGGTCCCGGTGTCGTCTCCGGAGCCCTATCGGTCGCGGACCAACCTGACGCACGTCGCCTCGCTGGCGTTGCCCTATTACCTGGGACCGCTGGGCGCGGGTGTGGGGGGATTCACGCTCTGGCTGGAGCCGCTCGGGTACCATGCGATCGCGGTCGGGGGGATGTTCTCGGTCACACAACCCCGCTACAGCTTCGGGAGCATGGGCTACCTGTCGCGGCGTGGTTGGGGAACGGTGGGCGGGGCCGTCTATCGGCTACCCGGTGCCGCAATACCCTACGACAACGGGACGCTCGTGGAGGTGCAGATGGGAGGAGAGCTGGTATTCGGACGAGCGTTCTCGGCCCCGCCTTATGGCCGACGATGGGGAAGCCTGCGACTGCGTTATCGGGATCGGCGGCCGCTCTGGCCGCGCCACCCCGAGCGGTTGCGTGGACCGTTGCCGCCCCCGGCGTCCGGCCGGCAACTGGACGTAACGCTCAAGCTCCGCCTGGAACGACGGCGGCCCTATCGCTACGACGCCGTGCACCCGCTCGACGGCGAGGGCGTGCGTTTCCGACTACTGGGTGCCCTGCCCCGCTTTGGGGCCGATCTACAGTTCGCGCGGCTGGACGTGGCCGCCTATCGCCTCTGGCCGGTGGTGGGACGGCACCGGCTGCTGACCTATGGGCGCGTGCAGTTCCAGCGTGGCCGCAGCCTGCCGCAGGACTATCTCGGCCTTTCTCGCACCGACGCGGTGCATCTGTTGCTGCCGGGCATCGACACCGAGGTGTTTGCGCCGGTCTTCCACGAGCGCGTGCGCGGCTACCGGCGTCTGGCGGCCGGCCGCATCGTGCTGTTCGGGTCGGTCGAGTATCGCGTGCCGTTGCTGTCGGACCTGCAGACCCGCATGCTGGGACTGGTACGGCTGGGCGCGACGGCGCTGGCCGCCTTTGCCGACGGCGCGATCGTACGCGAAGGGATGAATACGGAGCGGCTGGGGGTGGGCCTTGAGCTGAAGAACGCGCTGCATCTGGGACCGCTGGTGCTTGCGCACGCGCTGGGATGGGCCCAGCCACTCCGTCCCGACGAGCCCGGCGCCCGCCGCGAGCTTTACTACCGCATCCGCGCCGCCGTGCCTTTCTGACCCCAACAAAATCTGACCCCAACAAAAAAGGCGTCCACGCCGGACGCCTTTCTGCATGCGAAATCGCGCAGAGCTCAGCCCACGTGGATCTGCAACTCCTCGCGGCGGTGTTTCTGGCGGAGTTTGCGGAGCGCCTTTTCCTTGATCTGACGCACCCGCTCGCGCGTCAGGCCGAAACGCTGGCCGATTTCTTCCAGCGTGAGCGGATGCTCGCGGCCGATGCCGAAGTAGAGGCGGATGATTTCGGCCTCGCGCGGGTGCAGCGTGGAAAGAGCCCGCTCGATGTCGATCTTGAGCGACTCCTCCATGAGCCCTTCGTCCGGAGCCGTGTCCTCCTCGTTGGGCAGGACGTCGAGCAGGCTGTTGTCGTCGTCGTCGGTGAAGGGCGCGTCCATCGAAAGGGCACGGCCCGTGTGCTGCAGCGCCTCGCGGATCTTTTCGACGTCGATGTTGAGCTCTTCGGCGAGCTCTTCGGCGCTGGGTGCACGCTCATGCTCCTGCGCCAGCCGCGCGCTGACCTTTCGGATCTTGGAGATCGTGCCGATGCGGTTCAGCGGCAGGCGCACCACGCGGCTCTGCTCGGCCAGGGCCTGCAAGATGGCCTGGCGAATCCACCAGACCGCATAGGAGATGAACTTGAAGCCGCGCGTCTCATCGAAGCGCTGGGCCGCCTTGATCAGGCCGTAGTTGCCCTCGTTGATCAGGTCGGCCAGGCTCAGGCCCTGTCCCTGGTACTTCTTGGCGACGGAGACGACAAAGCGCAGGTTGGCACGGGTGAGCTTGTGCAACGCTTCTTCGTCGCCCTGCTTGATGCGCCGTGCCAGTTCGACCTCCTCCTCGGGCGTCAATAACGGGATTTTCCCGATCTCCTGGAGGTACTGATCCAGCATGCGTTGCTGGCGCGGGACGTACATAGCCCTTCTCCTGGGTTTGGTGACAGGTCTTTACGAGTGGCCGGTTGGTGGAAGGCTGTATGCATGACGGCAGGCGCCCCTCTGTCCACACAGCAGCAGCCCCTTCACGCAGGCACCAACCGCTTGTTCCCAATGCATTGTGATCGGGTTATTTGCCTTCAGGCAGAGCGCCTATCCTTATGCGGAAGAATCCGGCAAGGTTTCCGCCGAAGACGCAAAATTCGCACATTGCGCCAGAAGCGCATCGGCCAGATGCCGATCCGGTCGCATGCGCGGGATCTTGCTCTGGCCGCTGAGCCGCTTTCGATGGCGCCGCATCCATTCGAGGAAGGCGCCAGCGGGCAGCGCGACGATTTCCGGCAGGTCGAACGCCCGGGCCTCGCGGCGAATCTGATAGTGTCGGTTGATGCGCTGCAGGTGGGCGTCGATGGCCACCGCAAAGGCCGACAGGTCGGCGGGCGGTTGCTCGAACTCGATCAGCCACTGGTGGGTGGGCAGCCGGTCGCGTGTGGCCGGGCGCGGGGCGATGTGGTAGTCGCGCACGCGGGCGCCGGTCTGTCGGCAGGCTTCTTCGAGGGCGGCGCGGGCTTCGTCGCCGAAGACCGCCTCGCCATAGAGATCGAGCATCTCACCGGTGCGTCCGGCCACCACCAGCCTGGGCGGGCTGGTCTGCGTAAAGCGCACCACGTCGCGCATGGCGTAGCTCCAGAGCCCGCTGCACGTGGTCACATAGAGCGCGTAGCGCACGCCGGGCTCGACGGTCGCGATCGTGTGACGGGGCGGATCGGGCCGGTGGCGCGCCTCCAGCGGGACGAATTCGTAGAAGACCCCGTTGTCCAGGTGCAGCAGCATGGCCGGGTCGTCGAGCGTCGACTGAAAGGCGAAGAAGCCTTCCGAGGCGCCGTAGGTCTCGACGAAGTCCGGCGCGGGCTCGCCGATCAGCTCCTCCAGCAGCGTGCGGTACGAACTGAGTGCCACGCCGCCCGAAATGAACACCTGCAGGTTGGGCCAGACCTCGCGGACGGTCGTCACCGGACGCCCCCGTTGCCGACTTGCCTCTTCGAGCAACAGTTTGAAAAGGACCAGCCCCCAGGTGGGCGCCATGACGACCAGGCGGATGTCTTTGCAGGCGGTGTGCCGGGCGATGGCCCGCAGTTTTTCTTCCCAGTTGGGCAGCATCAACAGCCGGTCGGGTACGGCCTGGTAGAACAGACGCACGTACCACGGGGCATAACGCGCCACCAGCCCGCTGATCTCGCCGGCCCAGGTGCCCGGGTAGCGCGGGTCTTCGTCGGCGCGGCCCGGGAGCGCCAGATGGCGTCCTCTGAGAAAGTCCGGGCGGCCGGACTGCAGCAGGTAGTTCAGGCCCACCTCGATGCTGAAGCGACGATCGGCCCGGAGCATTTCGCGGCTGACGGGGATGAGCGTACCTTCGGAGGCGGTACCGCTGGAGACGGCAAAGTGATGGATACGTCCCGGCCAGCAGATGTCCGCTTCGCCACGCCGCATGCGGGCCACATCGTCCCGAAGGTCGTCGTACGTATGCAGCGGCACGCGCGCCTGATAGGTCCGGACCACGTCGCGGGCGCGGGCCAGTTCGGCAAAGCCGTAGCGCCGTCCCCATTCGGTGTGGGCAGCCCGCCGCAGCAGGCGGCGCAGCAGCCGGGCCTGCGTGCCCGCCGGATCCGCCAGAAAACGACGGTGGTGACGAAGCAACAGGTGTGGTAGCAGGCGGACGGCACGCATGGCGGGCTTCCGGTCGGAACGTCCGGCGGACTTTTCGCGAAAAAAATCGCGCGAGGCGCGCTACGCCGTACTATATTCCGTGTTCCCCGGACTCCGAGACGTCATGTGGCATCCTGAAGCTTTTGATACGGACCGATTCGTGTTGAACTGTCGGGGGCGGTTGCTGGACTCTCGGCCCGGCCTGCCCGGCGGCGCGCACGTGATGGGCATTCTGAACGTGACGCCCGACTCGTTCTGGGACGGCGGCCGTTACCAGGCGGTGGATGCTGCCCTGAAGCGGGTGGAAACTATGCTCGAAGAAGGGGCGGCGATCATCGATGTCGGGGGGGAATCGACACGGCCGCGCGGGCGCACCTACGGTCGGGGCGCCGAGCCGGTTTCGCCCGACGAAGAGCGGCGCCGCGTGCTTCCGGTGATCGAGGCGATCGCGCAGCGTTTTCCCGAAGCGATCATTTCGGTCGATACCTACAAGCCGGAGGTGGCGCGCGATGCGCTGGAGGCCGGCGCGCACCTGATCAACGATCAGACCGGACTCCGGCTCTATCCGGAGATGGCCGAGGTGGCTGCCCGCTACGGCGCGCCGCTTGTGCTCATGCACTCGGTGGGGCGTCCGGGCGAGATGCCACACGAGTTGCACTACGACGACGTGGCGGCCGAAGTCCGGCAATCGCTGGCCGCGTCGGTCGCCCGGGCCCACGCCGCCGGTGTGCGTCAGGTGGTGCTCGATCCGGGCTTTGGCTTTGGCAAGACGGCGGCCGAAAACCTGCAGTTGATCAACAACGTCGATGCGCTCCTGAGTCTGGGGTATCCCGTGCTGGTGGGCATCTCCCGCAAAAGCACGATCGGTCAGGTGCTGGGCACGCCCGAGCAGCCTGTCCCGCCCGAAGGGCGGCTCTACGGGACGCTGGGGGTGACGGCCGTGGCCGTGCTGCGCGGGGCCACGCTGGTGCGGGCGCACGACGTTCGCCCCACTGTCGAAATGCTGCGGCTGCTGGCGGCCACCCTGGCGCAACCGCGCACTGAATTGCACGCTGTCTGAAAACCTGCAAACGCCGTGACGCTCGTTCACTGGATCATCCCGATTCGCCTGGTCGATCTCCTGGAGATCGCCCTGGTGGCCTACGTGCTCTACAAGCTCTACCAGCTCATGCGTGGCACGCTGGCCGTGCAGATCTTTCTGGGCGTCATGGCGATCTACCTGCTGCAGGTGATCGTGACGGCGCTCGACATGACCATGCTGCGCCGCTTTTTCGGCGCGCTCAGCGAGGTGGCCGTGCTGGCAGTGATCATCCTGTTTCAGCCTGAAATCCGACGGTTGCTTGTCATGGTGGCGCAAACGCCTTTCCTGCGGCGTTTTGTGGCGGCACCGGTCCGGGAAGAGGTGATCAACGAGGTCTGCGCGGCCGTGGCCGAGATGAGCCGATTACGCATCGGGGGGCTGATCGCGTTTGAGCGCTCCACCGGCCTTCGGCATTACATCGAGACGGGTACCATCCTGAATGCCCGGATCTCGCGCGAACTGCTGCTTACGATTTTCTACGACAAAAACCCGCTGCACGATGGGGCCGTCATCATTCGCAACCAGGTGATTGCGGCGGCCCGCTGCATTCTTCCCGTTTCGACGAGCATGAAGTTGAGCCCGCACCTGGGACTGCGGCACCGGGCGGCGGTGGGGCTGACCGAGCAGACCGACGCCTTTGTGGTTGTGGTGTCGGAGGAGACCGGGACGATTTCCGTGGCCCAGCAGGGTGAATTGATCTCCAACCTGACGGCCGCCGAGTTGCGCACGCTGCTGATCGAGGCGCTGGAGGCGCGTCCGGCCGTCGAGGCCGAAGAAGAAACGTCGGTGAACCTGCAGTCATGATCGAGGACGATCCCCTGTACCGACGGCGGCGTCTGCGTCTGGTGGAGGCGCTGCGGGAGAAGGGCATTCAGGACGAGCGCGTACTGGAGGCCATCGCCCGGGTGCCCCGTCATCTGTTCGTGGAACCCGCCCTGCGCGCCCGTGCCTACGACGATGTGGCGTTGCCGATCGGCCTGAAGCAGACCATTTCGCAACCCTTCACGGTGGCCTATCAGACCCAGCTTCTGGAGGTGCGGCCGGGCGATCGCGTGCTGGAGATCGGCACGGGCAGCGGCTACCAGGCGGCCATCCTGTGCGCGCTGGGGGCCCGCGTGTTCACGATTGAGCGGCATCGGTCGCTGCTGGAGCGGGCCCTTGCCCGCCTGGAGGCGTTGGGCTACCGGGTGGTGGCCCGCTGTGGCGACGGCTCGCAGGGCTGGCCGGCCTTCGCCCCGTTCGACGGGATCGTGGTGACGGCCGGCGCGACGGAAATCCCGGAGGCTCTGTGCGCGCAGCTCCGGGTGCCCGAGGGCGATCGTCCCGGCGGCCGCCTGGTCATTCCGGTCGGCGGCAGCCACCAGCAACGCATGGTGCGCGTGCGCTGCACCGGACCCGGCACGTACGAGACCGAAACGCTGCACGTCTTCCGGTTCGTGCCGCTCGTGCGCGAGCGCGACGAGGCGCGGCGGCGTCAGTCCTGAAACAGGGGCTTCAGGGCGGCCTGCACCGCCTCGCGGGGAAGTTCATGGCCGGTCCACTGACGGTAGGCGGCCGCCGCCTGTCCGATGAGCATGGTCAGCCCGTCGATCGGGGTGGCACCCCGCGTGGCCGCCTCGCGCAGCAGGCGGGTCCGCACGGGATTGTACACGAGGTCGTAGACGATCTGCTCGGGGCCGAAGTCTTCGGCGTGGGGCCAGGGCGAGGCCGCGACGTGCGGATGCATCCCCACCGGCGTGGCGTTGACGATCAGGCGGGCGCTTCGGATGGCCGGTGCCGCCTGGTCCGGAGCCGCCACCTGCAACGCCCCATGCGTGTCGTACGTGGCAAAGTCGGCGGCCAGCGCTTCGCCCCGTGCGGGCGTGCGCGCAACGATCGTCAGCCGCGTCGGTCGGAATTCCGTGAGCAGTGCATACACCACGGCCCGCGCTGCGCCACCGGCGCCCAGCACCACCATCTCCGCACCCGTCAGGCGATCGGCCAGTGGCTGCAACGGCTCCAGAAAGCCTTCCACGTCCGTGTTGTCGCCGATGAGCGCCACGGCACCCGAGCCGTCCGCGCGGCAGACGATCGTGTTGACGGCGCCGATGGCCTCGGCCCGGGGCGTGCGCCGATCCAGCAGCGGCCGCACGGTTTCTTTGTGCGGGATCGTCACGTTGGCCCCGGCGAAGCCGAGCGCCCGCAGGCCCGCGATCGCTTCGGGCAGAGCGTCTTTAGGGACGCGGCAGGCCAGGTAGACGTAGTCCAGGCCCTGCGTTCGAAATCCCGTGTTATGAATGAGCGGCGAGAAGGAATGCGCCACCGGATCGCCCAGCAGGGCCACAGGGCGTGTGGTTGCCCGGATCGAAACGTCGGTGCCCGGTGCCATCAGAAGCGGAAGCGTCGAACCAGTCCGGCCCCGATAAAATAGGTTTCCCGCTCGTGCAGACCAACCCCGCCGTTCACATCGAACTGAATGTCCGGCGTGAGCAGCAGCGTCAGGCCGCCTTCCAGATAGTGCTGATTGCGGCCCGGCACGAACAGCTGCGCGTAGCCGAAGTACGCGCCCGAAGGCAGCGTCTCCGAGAGCGTGACGTTCAGCGTGGCGGTCATCAGCCCTTCGTCGAAACGCCGACTGTCCACCCAGTAGCTCGTGAACGTGCCGTTGGCCGAAATGCTGAAGCCCGGTAACAGCGGCCAGTCGAGGGCCAGCGTGGCGGTGGGCTGCACCGATGCCGCCCGAAAGACCCGGTCGCCTACGGGCAGGCGCACCTCGAACAGCGCCGCCGCCGAGGGCACGTACAGACCGCTGCGGTCGTGGAGCGCCACTTTGAAGCCCACCGTCGGATCCTGAAAGCCTTTCAGTTCCACGTTGCGCGGGTAGTCTTCGATCCGGTAAGACTGGAGTCCCGCTCGTAGCTCCACGAGGGGATTCAGGCCGTAGCGCAACAGCACCTGGCCGAAGCTATAGCCGTTGAAGCGGGGCGCCCGGTCGTAGGCAAATCCGCCTTCGATCTGGAAGGTCTCGGGCAGAACCACTCCGGTTCCGATTCCAATGCCGGGCCGATCCGCGGTAAGCGGCGGCGTCTGGGCCTGAACCGAGCCAGCAAGGCACAGCAGGGCCGTAATCAGCCCGTATGCACGTAGTCTGAGGTACGGCATGGCTTTACTTCTACGTTGGTTGACGGGTTAGCAGCTCAGGATACGCGTCGTTCCATCTGGCGGCAGGCGATCCAGCCCGTTCCGCCGAAAATCACGGCGTAGAGGACCGGATCGAACGAGCTTCCGACGATCCACTCGAAGAGCAGGTTGGTCACGCCGGCGCCGATGCCGCCGAAAATGAGAAAGACCAGGGTGTAAACCACCCAGTTGCGCAGGAGCTGTCCGAAACCGGCCATGATTTCATCCGGATAGGTTGACCTTGCAGCAAGCATACGTCGAGGCGGACTTTTTTGCAAGCGGGGTCAGAAGCTCTGCGTCAGACCCATGTCCCAGAAGGCGACTTCGAGCCGGGTGGCCTGGCGGAAGGTCTCGACCAGCTCAGGGAAGCGCGCCTCGGTCAGCCGACGGGCCGCCAGGCGGTCCAGTTGCAGGATGGCATTTCGGGCCACCTGCTGGTAGGCCTCACCGGCGTAGGTTTCGATCCAGTCCCGATAGGGATTCTGCGGCAGCGTTTCGGCAAACTGCGCATGCAGGGCCCGGCCGATCTCGGCATAGCCCACGATGCAGGGCGCCAGGGCTACCTGCAGATCGAGCACATCGCCCGAAAAGCCGCGCTCGAGCACGTAGCGGGTGTAGGCCAGGTTGGCCCGCGCCTCGGGCGCGTCTTCCAGCTCGGCCTCGCTCAGGCCCCAGCGGGCGCAGTAGCGCACGTGCAGTTTCATTTCGTCGTGCAGCAGCGCCGAGATCGTATCGGCCGCGTGGCGCATGTCTTCGAGCGTGTCGGCCTTGACGAGCGCCAGCGCCCAGGCCCGCGCAAAGTGAACGAGGAACCGATAGTCCTGTACCAGATAGTGCCGGAAGGCCGCTTCGGGCAGCGTCCCTTCGCCCAGTTGCTGCACGAAAGGATGTTGCGTGTAGGCCAGCCAGTCTGCGGCCACGGCCTGGCGCAACCGGGCAAACAGACTCGAGGGCGGCGCCAGCGGAAACTCGGGCAGTTTGATTTCGTCGGGCATGGTTCTCCAAAAATGCGGATCTTCTCCGGGTGTTTATACCATCGCGCTGCTGCAGAGGCAACCCTGCGGCTGAAACGAGCCGGTAACATTATGGGACAGACACGATCGACCGTCCAGGTCGCCGAAGCGGTTCGCTGGCTTCGGCCGACGTTTGCGGAGGCGTTTCCCGAGCTGATTGCAGGCTTCAGCCTGCGCCACGGCGGGGTCAGCGCACCGCCGTTCGCCACGCTGAATCTCGGGCTCAGCACGGGCGACCGGCCGGAGCACGTGCAGGAGAACCGCCGACGGCTGGCCGAGGCCGCGGGTTTCGACGTAGAGCGGCTGGCGCTGGCCGGACAGGTGCACGGGGCAAAGGTGCGCGTGGTGGAGACGCCGGGCCTGTATCCGGGCTACGACGGACTGGTGACGACGGCCGCCGACCTGGTGCTGGGCATCACGGCCGCCGACTGTGCCGCCGTGCTGCTGTATGATCCGCAGCGTCGGGTGCTGGGCGCCTGCCATGCCGGCTGGCGGGGGGTGGTCGGCGGCGTCGTGGCGGCGACCATTGCGGCCATGCGGGAGCTGGGCGCGCAGCCGGCGGCGCTTTGCGTGTACGTGAGCCCCTGCATCGGGCCGGCGCATTTCGAGGTCGGCGAGGAGGTGGCCGCCCGGTTCGAGCCCGAGGTGTTACACCGGCGGCCGGAGTGGCCCCGCCCGCACGTCGATCTGAAGCAGGCCATCGTGCGGCGGCTGGTGCAGGAAGGCGTCCCGGAAGCGCAGATCGAGGTAGCCCCGCACGACACGGCCGCCTGCACGGCCGACTTTTTCTCTTACCGGGCCGAAGGCGGACGCACCGGCCGTATGCTGGGCTTCATCGGTCGTCGGGCGTAGCGACGCTACGGTGCCTCTTCGAGCGGAGGAAGGACCCGGATGACCACCCGGCGATTGAGCCGACGGCCTTCGGGCGTGTCGTTCGGGCCGATCGGTCGCGTGGGACCGTAGGAGACCACCTCGAAGCGCTCGGGATCGAGACCGTGCGCTTCGATGAAATACCGGGCCACGGCAGCGGCCCGCGCAGCCGCCAGTTCCCAGTTGCTGGGAAAGCGCTCCTTCAGGCGATCGCCGATGGGCACGTTGTCCGTATAGCCTTCGATGCGGAAGCGGTGCTCCGGGAAGCGGGCGAGCCGCTCGGCCAGCGCGTCCAGGCGTCGGCGTCCCCGATCGGTCAGCGTGGCGCTGGCGGGAGCGAACAGATCGTCGGCCAGCTCGACGGCCACGCGCAGGCCGCCGTCCCGGCAGACGGCCAGTTCGTAGCGCAGCCGATCGACCGTCTCGCGCAGCGAGCGCATGTCCTGATCGTAGCGGCCCGAGTCGATGTAGTCGTAGAAGGCGAGCGAGTCGCGCAGCACGGCCAGCGAATCCTGCAATTGGGCGATATGGGCCGCCTGCTGCTCCACCAGCGCCCGTTGCGTGGCACAACCGCCCACCAGCAGGCCGCAGAGGAGCAGGACGCCGTAGCTACGAGGCTTCATTCGTGCGTCGGGCAATCAGGGTGGCCGAGGACTGATCCGTGGGCATCAAGATAATCTCGGCAACGTTGACATGGGGCGGGCGTGTGGCGCACCAGACCACGGCCTCGGCCACGTCGGCGGGCGTGAGCGGCCGGGTGCCTTCGTAGACGCGGGCGGCCCGCTCGGCGTCGCCGCCAAACCGGACCAGACTGAATTCCGTCTCGCCCACCATGCCCGGATCGACCGTCGAGACGCGGATCGGCGTGCCGTGCAGATCCAGCTTGAGGCCGCGCGTAATGGCCCCCACGGCATGCTTGGTGGCGCAGTAGACCGTTCCGCCCGGATAGACCTCGTGCCCTGCAATCGACCCGATGTTGATCACGTGCCCCCGTCCGCGCGCCAGCATGCCCGGTACCACGGCCCGCGTGACGTAGAGCAGGCCCTTGACGTTCGTATCGACCATCAGGTCGATGTCTTCGATTTTGTTGGCATAGACCGGATCGAGCGCCCGCGAAAGCCCGGCATTGTTGACCAGCACTTCGATGGCCTGCCAGTCTTCGGGAAGGCTGTCGATGGCCTGCTGAACGGTCGCCGCATCGCGCACGTCCAGCGCAAAAATATGCACGTCGGCGTTGTACGTGCGCCGCAGGTGTTCGGCCAGTTGCTCCAGCCGGTCCCGTCGCCGGGCGCAGAGCAGCAACCGGGCCCCGATCCGGGCAAACGCTTCGGCACAGGCCGCGCCGATTCCGGATGAGGCTCCCGTGATGAAGACAATGCGGTCTCGTAAGTCCATGATACCGTGCGTGCCGGTCTGGTTTTTCCAGGAAGCTAACAAGCCTGAATTTTTCTGCAAGGAAGTCCATGCAAATTTCGTAATTTGGCACCATGAACTATCGGACAATCACAGGGCTGCTCAGTTTGTTGTTGCCGCTTGCGGTGTCGGCGCAGACCGTTCAACGTTCGCTGGAATCCGTGACGGGGCAGGCAGTGGCGTGCGTGGACGGACGGGCCGCTGGCTTTTCCTGCAATGGCGTCACGCTGCTGTCTTTTCTGCCGCTGGCCGCCATCGACGGCGACTTTTCGCAGGATGACACGACGGCGGTCGAAGCCAACGACCTCTGGGGCTGGATGGACCCGGAATCCGACCGCCGCTATGCACTGGTGGGGGTGAGCGACGGCGTGGCGGTGGTGGAGGTGACCGATCCGGTGTGGCCGCGCCTGGTGGCGTTTCTACCCGAGCCGTCGCATGACCACGTGCACAAGACCCGACCGGCCCGCACGGCGCACGAAGGCGCCAGCCCCTGGCGCGACATCAAGACCTACGGCCCCTATGCGCTCGTGGTGAGCGACAAAAACCCGGGCCACGGCCTGCAGGTGTTCGATTTGCGCCAGCTCCGGACGCTTTCGCAGACGCCGGCCCGGCTGGAGCCTGTGGCGCACTACCATGGCTTCGGCACCGCCCACAACGTGGTGGTGAACGAAGCGACCGGCTTCGCCTATGCCGTGGGCGTGCGCGAACACCCCGATTCGCTGCAACATTGCGACTACGGCTATCACACCGTGGACGTATCGGACCCGCTACACCCGCGCTTTGCTGGGTGCTTCAGGTCGTCGCTGGGCGGTTTTGTCGGCCCGGGCTACACGCACGATGCGCAGTGTGTGGTATACCACGGACCGGATCCCGACTATCAGGGCCGCGAGATCTGCATCGGGGCTGACGAAACGGGCGTGGGCATTCTGGACGTGACGGACAAGGCGAACGTGCGGGAAATTGCAGCCATCCGGTACCCGGACGTCGGCTATGCACATCAGGGATGGCTCGACGAAGCCCAGCGCTACTTCTATCTGGGCGATGAACTGGACGAATCGAATGGGCTGGTATCTCGCACCCGTACGCTGATCTTCGATCTGGCCGATCTGGACCGTCCCCGTCTGGCGGCCGAATACCTGGCCGCTACCTCGGTCATCGACCATAACCTGTTCGTGCGGGGCGATCTGCTCTTTCAGGCCAACTACACCGCCGGCCTCCGGGTGCTGGACATCTCGGACCGGGAGCGCCCGGTGGAGATCGGCTTCTTCGACACGTACCCCCGGGGCGATCCGGTCACGTTTGCCGGGGCCTGGGGCGTGTATCCGTTCCTGCCCGACGGGGTCGTGCTGGTCAGCAGTATCGGGGAAGGACTGTTCGTGCTCCGGCCGGCGATGACGACCACGGCCTCCGATCTGATCCCCGAGGCGTCACGTGTGGGCCTTTCGGTGCCGACGCCTCATCCGTGGCGGACGACCACGCGGCTCTGGCTCCGGGTGGACCGGCCGCAGCAGGTGCGGGTGCGGTTGCTGGATCTGCTGGGGCGCACGGTGCAGGAGGTGTATCGTGGCGTCGTGGAGCCGACGCAGCCGGTACGGCTTGTACTGCAGGGCGTACTGGCACCCGGACTGTATCTGATCCGGGCCGAGGGCGAAACATTCACCGACGTGCGTCCGATGGTGCGGGTGCGCTGAGTCAGCGGGCTACAGAGTGGGGCTGGCGCCGTCGCTCCCACCAGGTCAGGGCACTGACGAACAGCAGGCCGCCCAGCGCCAGCAACAGCACGCTTCCTACCGGATCGGACCCGTCGGGCAACCGAAGACGGCGCATTTCGTCGATCCAGGGCCAGAGCGCCCGGAGCGAGCCGGCCATCAGACCCACCAGCACGGCCATGGTGGCGTCGTGATGGTGGCGGATCAGGTAGTGCAGCAGACGCGAAAACAGGCCCAGCCCGGTGGCCGCCCCCAGTGCGAAGACCAGCAGGTAGGGCAGGTGGTGCCGGGTGAGTGCCTGCAACGTGGGTTCGTAGAAGCCCAGCACGAGCAGCAGGAAAGCACCGCTGACGCCGGGCAGGATCATGGCGCAGATGGCCACGGCGGCCGTCCCGAAGACCTGCCAGAGTGCCGGATCGGGCACCACGCGGGGCGGAATGCCCACGAGCAGGAAGGCTACCACGGCGCCGCCGAGCGCCAGCAGCCCTTCGCGCAGCGTGCGTTGCTCGAGGCGCAACCAGGGAAGCAGAAGCGATCCGGTGATCAGCCCGAAGAACAACCCCCGCATCTGCACCGGATAGGCGGCCAGCAGGTGCAGAATCAGCCGCGCTGCGCTGAGGATGGCCGTGCCGATGCCCAGCCCGAGCGGCAGCAGAAACCCCCAGGGAATGTCTCGGAAGAGCCGCCAGGCGTCGGCCAGGCGTCCACGGACGGCCAGCAAGAGCGCCTGAAAGACCTGGTGCACAGCCGCCACGAGCTGCTCATAAATGCCCACCACCAGCGCCATTGTGCCGCCGCTGACGCCGGGGACGACGTCGGCCGCGCCCATCAACAGCCCGGCCAGAAACGAACGAAGTGCGGTGCGCACGGGCGAACGCATGCGGCCGGACCGGGTTTAGCCGTCCAGACCGAGCTGCCGTCGGATCGAAGCATCCCGGTAGAACTCCGGCAGCTCGTCCTTGGCCGACGGATCCAGCCGGAGCGCCATCTTCAGCGAGCGAATCCCCTCTTCCGAGCGCCCCAGTGCCAGCAGCGCCCGGGCCTGGCGGATGTAGGCGCGGGCGTCCGGGTTGAGCGTCAGCGCCTGGCGATAGGCCTGTAGCGACTCCTCGACGTAGCCGGCTTCGAGGAGCGTCTCGGCGTAGTCGAGCCAGGCGTCGCGGTTCTGCGGATCGAGCTCGATCACCCGGTGGTAGGACTGGAGCGCGTCCTGCAGGCGCCGGGCGTTGTACTCACAGTCGGCCTTGGCGTACCAGAACTCGCTGGTCTCCGGCTGTAGCGTGACGGCCCGTTCCATGCAGGCGATGGCCTCCTCGAAACGCTCCAGCGCGTCATAGCAGCAGCCCAGCCCGTACCAGGCTTCGGCATAGGCCGGATCTTCCTCCAGGGCAAGCTGGAAGTACTGAATGGCCGTTTCGTACTCCTGCAGCTCTTCGTAGGCCAGTGCGATATTGTAGTAGGTGGCCGGGTCGCCGCCCTCGATTTCCAGAACCTTTTCGTAGCTTTCAATGGCGCCCCGGAGATCTCCGAGATTGGTCAGCGCGTTGCCCCGGTTGTACCAGGCCGAGCCGAAGTCCTCCTGAATGGCGATGGCGTAGTCGTACGACGCGACGGCCTCCCGGTAGCGGCCCATGCGGTTGAGCACGATGCCCCGGTTGTACCAGGCATCGGCTGAATAGGGGTCCAGCTCCAGGTGCCGGTCGTAACAGGCCAGACTGCGCTCGTCGTCGCCCAGCCGGTCGTAACAGAAGCCCAGTTCGTACCAGACCTCGGGATGATCGGGATTGAGCCGGGCCGCCTCCTCCAGGGCCTGGACCGCCTCTTCCAGGCGATCCATGCGTTCCAGCGTGATGCCCAGATTGTAGTAAATCTCGTCGTTCAGCGGGTCGATCTGCAGGGCCTGCTCGTAGGCCTGAAGCGCCTCCTCGAAGCGGCCCAGATTGTCCAGCGTGATGCCCAAGTTGACGAGCGTCTCCGTATCGGTGGGATTGAGCGAAAGCGCCCGATCGTAGGCTTGCAGCGCTTCTTCGTGCCGCCCCAGATGACTGAGCAGAATTCCCCGGCGCATCCAGGCGTCCGAGGCCGTGGGGTGGAGCGCCAGCAGGCGATCGATCACGCCCAGCGCGTCCTCGAAGCGCCCGCGCTCGTAGTAGTAGGTGGCAATCTCTTCCAGCGTATCCGAATCGAAATACGCCGACGAACCCTGCGCTTCGTAGGCCGCCACCAGCTGCTCAATGTGGCTGGGATCCAGCGCGTCGTCGGCGTCATCGTAGCCGAATTCAAAGAAGCTCATAGGCGCCGAAGGCTTTGAGAATTCCGGGCTGCCGGCTTGATACCTCCCGGCCAGGCTATTAAAGCGATCCGCCCGAAAATGTTCGCGCGGGACGGTCGTCTGCTTTCAGTTTAATTGCTATGAATACAATTCGCAAGAACTTCGTGTCGGTCTGCGGTGGTCTTTAGTATCGTCTGAAATCCTGCAAAAGCTAAGCCGCGCGCTCATGCTGATCAGCTTCGAAGGCATCGACGGGTGCGGCAAAAGCACCCAGGCCCGGCTGCTGGCCCAGCGGCTGGAGACGGCCGGCTACCGGACGTTGCTGGTGCGCGAACCGGGCGGTACCGAACTGTCGGAGCGCATCCGCGGGCTTCTGCTCGATCCGGCGCTGGACATCGACCCTTTCGCCGAACTGCTGTTGTTTTCGGCGGCCCGGCGGCAACTGGTGGTGGAACGGATCCGTCCGGCCCTTCAGGCCGGCTACATCGTGCTGTGCGACCGCTTTTACGACTCGACCACGGCCTATCAAGGCGGCGGCCGCGGTGTGGCGGAACTGGCCTGGCTCCGGGACTTCAATCGGCGGGTAACCGATGGGCTTATCCCCGACCGCACCTACTGGCTGGACGTGCCGCTGGAGGTGGCGCTGGCCCGCCGAAACCAGGAGGGCAACCCGGACCGCATGGAACAGGCGGATCCGGCCTTCTTCGAGCGCGTGCGCGCCACCTACGCCCGACTGGCCGCCGAAGAGCCCGACCGCATCCTGCGATTGGACGCGACGGCCAGCATCGAGACGCTTCACGAAACGATCTGGAACGACGTGCAGCGGCTGCTGCCACCGACCGGAACCCGCCCTCCCGGCGTCGGTTCTTCTACCGACCGTAGCGGTTGAGCTTCAGGAGGACGGATCATGTCTGTTTCCCCACAACAGCTCGAAGAGGTCAAAAACATCTTCCGGGCGTTTCTGAAGCAGCGCGGGCAGCGGCAGACGCCGGAGCGCTTTGCCGTGCTCGGGGAGATTTATTCAACGAGCGACCACGTCGATGCCGACGAACTCTACCTGCGGCTCCAGCAGAAAGGCGCGCGGGTGAGCCGGGCCACCGTTTACAACACGCTCGAACTGTTGCTCGAATGCGATCTGGTGGTCAAGCACCAGTTCGGCACCAATCAGGCCAAGTACGAGCGTGCCTACAGCTACTGGCAGCACGACCACCTCATCTGCCTCGACTGTGGCGAGCTGTTCGAATTCTGCGATCCGCGCATTCAGAGCATCCAGGAGATGGTGGCGGAAATCTATCAGTTCGACATCCGCCATCACGCCCTGAACTTCTACGGCCACTGCCGCCGCGAGAACTGCCCGAATCGCCCGGCCGCCGGCCGTGAGGCGCTGGCTACGGCCAGAAAGCCCGAGGCGCGTGCCGGTGCGAAAGAGTCCGCGTAGGCCTCAGAGAAACGCCGTGTTGCGGACGAACTCGCGTAGCTGCCGTCCCTGCGTGTCGTAGAGCGTCACGCGAAACTCCCGCTGCCCCAGCACCTCGGCCAGGTCCTGCTCGGCCAGCGTGAACGTGGTAGTCCCCGCATCAAGCTCGAGCAGTCGCCGAACTCCGGACGTCACCTCGATCCGCGTAACGGTGGCCGGCAGGTGCGTCAGCGTGCAGGTGATCTGATGGCCCGCGCGCTGGCAGTTCAATTCTGGAAGCTGTGCGGCCGGTTCGGCCGCAGCCTGCATCGTCGTGCTGTGCTGTCGGCCCCGCACGTCCAGCACCACGAAGTCCGGCGGATCCAGGCTCAGCAGCACCACCGTGCTGATCATACGGCCGATACGCTTCGGGCATGCAGGCGGACGTCCTGTCGGGGCGGTCGGCCGAACAGCTTCTTGTAGTCCCGGGTGAAATGGGCCGGATCGTTGTAGCCCACACGGTAACCGGCCGTGGAGGCATTGTTTTTGGTAGAAACGGCGCAGGAAAGGGCGAGAAAGTTCGCTTTTTCTCCTTTGACTTCTTGCCACAAAAGCCGTTTCTTTACATCGGTGTACAGGAGTGGCCGGAGGTTTATGGTTCGTTTCGGGTTAGTCGGATTGCTGGTGGTCTGCCTGGGAGCCTGGGCGTTTCCCGGAGCGGTGGAGCTGGCCTTCTTCAGGGTGGCGACCGAGGGGAACGATCTGGTGGTGACCTGGCAGGCCAACCGGGAAGACGGCGTGCAGCGCTATGAACTGCGGCGGCGCACGCCCGCCAGCAAGGGCCAGTATGTGCTGATTGAGCCGGTGGCGCCGCAGGGCGTGGGCAAACCCTATCGCTACGTGGATCGGCACGTCTACAAACAGCCGGCCGACGAGGTGGCCTATCAACTCTGGGTCGTTTTTACAGACGGGACGGCGCAGCAGCTGGCCGAGCAGGCCGTCAACTACACGCCCACGGCCGTCCGGCGCACCTGGGGTAGTATCAAGGCAATGTTCCAGAAATGAAGCGCACCCGCATTCTGACGCCGGAGCAGGTGGCCCGCATCCTGGATCGCATGGCCTACGAGGTGCTGGAGCGCAACCGCGGTGGGGAGGGGCTGGTCGTATTCGGCATCCTGCAGAAAGGTGTGGCGGTGGCCGAGGCCCTGAGCACCCGACTGGCGCAGATCGAAGCCCGCGATTTCCCGGTGAATGCGCTGGACGTGCGGCCCTACCGGGATGATCGCTCCTCGGAGGCCGAAGTGGAAGACCGGTCACGGTTGCACATCGACGCGATCACTGATCGCCACGTGCTGCTGGTGGATGACGTGCTCTTCACGGGGCGAACGGTACGCGCGGCGCTGGATGCGCTGTTGCGCTGGGGGCGGCCCCGTAGCGTGCAGCTGGCCGTGCTGATCGATCGCGGCCACCGTGAGTTTCCGATCCGCGCCGACTATGTAGGCCGGACCGTTCCCACAAAATATCAGGAACGCATCGTGGTGGTCCCGGAGGAAGGGCTGGCCGTCTATGTGGAAGAGGCGTAGCCCTCTATTATAAGGTGTCGGGATTATAAGGTGTCGGGCGGGGCCACGAAAAGCCGGATCTCGAAGCCCTCGCGCACCTGCGTGCCCGGCTCGCGGCTCTGGCGGATCACGATCCGGGTGGTGTCGCCGGTGGCTTCGGTCACTTCGCGGGGCTCGACCACCACGGAGCGCAGGCGATGTTCCAGCAGGATGCGCTGGGCTTCGGCCACGGTGCGGCCGGTCACGTCCGGCACGGTCACGAAGCGCTGGCCCAGGCCGGTGCTGTACCAGAGCGTAACCGTGCTGCCTTCGGCCACGGAGTCACCCGGGGCGGGATGCTGCCGGGTGACGGTGCGGGCGTAGGGCGAGGGGATGGTGTCCGGACGCAGGTCGTCGGCCCGGAGACCCAGCGCGGTCAGGCGGTTGACCGCCTCGCGCAGCGACATGCCGATGACCGAGGGGACGGTGACCATGGGGTTGCGGCCGGCGTTGACGGT